>OFGK01000423.1_pt1 | contig 38539 bp, 30 predicted proteins | sample 1521771 | NCBI WGS metagenome assembly OFGK01 (sample SAMEA3504088, study PRJEB24116) | mouse gut metagenome | biome: mouse gut; feature: mouse-associated habitat; material: faeces | place: Denmark | collected 2011 | reverse complement strand
AGATGTAATCATGCCATCAATTGAAGTAAAATATGTAGTTACTCCCCGATAAGTTTTAGATGTTCTAATACCCTTTTCATCATATGTGTAGCTTAACAGTATTTCCTTTTCACCTTGTTCATTTTGAGTATATACACTGTCAAGCAATCTACCTGATGTCCAATCAAATGATATGTCATCTATACTAACAGGATTACCATTTTCATCATATAAAAACTGTAAAGTATATTGTTTGGTTTCAATTGATGACAACTCATCAAGCCAAATACTATCATCTACACTATAATTTGTTGTTCCACAATAGCCATAAAAATCATATTCTTTACTTGCAACTAAGTTTCCACGGCTATCATATGAATATTCGTATGATAAATAATGCGAATCAGTTCTAATATCTTCTCTCAATATAGCATTTGTAATTTCATCATATTTATATGTGACTTTTTGATTATCATCTAAACTATAAGAAAGTATATTACCATTATCATCATATGTATACTTGTATTCAAACTCTTTTCCATTCACATTATATTCTTCACTAATTACATTACCTTCTTGATCATATGAATAATTTACACCCATAACACTATTCCCATTGTGACTAACAACATTATAGTAAACAATTTCATTCTCAATAATTTCAACAGTATCGTATAATTCTTGTATAGTGGTAATATTATTAGAGTCGTTTATTGATATGGTATCTTCAGCATTTCCTGAATTAATAACAACCGAACTGTCACTTGCATATGAATAAGAACTAGAATCTTTATTATTGCTTGCAGTTGCCTCCAAATCATAACTATATAATTTATTATTATCTAATGAATAGACTGTTGCTTTATTATCAGAGTATACCGTCTTTTGTTCAGTATCATAATTAGTTTTTGAAATTAATATGTAATTAGAATTAACAATTATATTAGCTTTCGCTTCTTGATTAATTTCATTATCTAATTCAGCAACTTGTTTTCCATTAGTTTCATTATATGTATATTCAATATATGGATTATCCTCATCATTATGAAATTGCTTTATAAGATTCCCATTATTGTCATACACATATTTTATTGATTGTCCATTTCCAAAAAAAGCAATTGTAGGATTATTATCACTATTATACTTATATTCAGCATAAAGCTGACCTGATATGGTTTCTTTTATAGTGTTACCATTTTCATCATATGTAAAAACATATGAATCGAATGACTCAGTCTTAATATTACTACTATTTTCATAATATGTGTAGGTTGTTGTTAAACCATCTCTATCAGTTTCACTTTGAATATTACCGCTTTCATCATAAACATATGTATAACCTACTGAATCATCAGAATACGAGTCTTGTTTGATTTCATTAATCAATCCATCACAATTTTCATCATAATCCTCACTTGTAATTTTTCTTATGGTACGTGAATACCCATCATATATAGTTCTGGATACATTATCATTTTTATTTTCATAAACAATGTTATCTACTGAATCATATATACACTTTTCCTCTATATCTCCTACATTATCTGTTACCGTTATTTTTCTATTAATATCATCATATTCATAATTATTAATAGACAGCTTCGTTTCATCTTCATCCTCATTAATATACTGACTTCTTATTACATTACCAAAATCATCGTACAATAAGGATGTGGTTTCTTTTTCAGTAGAAGTAATATTGTTCTCATGATTAATTGTACTTTCTGATGTTATTGAACTAATTGTATTATTATCATTATATAAAATTGTCGATGTTCCAAAATTATCTGTCATTGAATCAAATATTTTTTCAGTAGTCGATTGAAGTTTACCATTTTGATATTTATTAGTTAATGAATATGTAACTTTAGAATTTATATTACTGCCAGTTCTTTCAGCAGAAACAGATTCAATTTTTTCTAATGTTTTTCCATCATTAAGATAAGAATATGTTGTTGATGTGTCCCCATCTTTTGTACTTATTATGTTACCGTATTCATTATATTTAGTTTCAGTTTTATCGATTACGGAAGAATTTAAAACGATACCATTATATTTATATATTGCAGACGAGCTATTATCTTTTTTGCTAATAAGATTTTGATATATATCAAATTCACATAATTCATATGCATCATCAGAATTATTATACTTAATAAGGTTTAATGCGTTATTATAATAAGATGTACTAACTTTTCCATTGGATGTTGTGGAAACAATTTTAAATACTGAAACATTCTGGGACTTTTCTCCATAAACTTCGCTATCGTTTACAATTGAAATATTATAATCAACATATGAACCATCGGCACTGATTATTTTAGACAATTTATTATTAGAATAAACAATTTCATCAGTATTACATACTGACATTTTATTATCCTTATATTCATAATGACCTAAAATAATATTATCATCCCTGATTATTTGTAATGTTTCCTTATCATAAAAAACATCAGTTAAATTATGCTCTAAATCATATAAATACTTTATAGTTTCTCCAAGTGGTGTCGTGATGCTATCTATTAAACCATCTGAAGATTCAATTATGTATTCTCTTACTTCATCAATACCATAATAAATCCTTGAAAGACTATTATCTTTATACTCGAAATTAATTGAATTTTCATTATTATCAGTAATAGAAATCAATAATCCTAATTTGTTATAACTATAAATAATATCATCCATATTTACAGTATAACCTACAGTACCAGAATCGTTATGCAAAACTGATAAAGTATAATTTGATTTTTTGTTAATATAAGAATAATCATCTTTTTTTGTAAAAATTAAAGTACTAGAATTAGGAAGAAGTAAACTAATAGTATTGTTTTTTAATTCATCAATTTTGGTATTTGTTGAAAAGAACCATTTGTTATTATAACTATTATAATACCTAGAAACATCAAAAGATACCCCTGAAAATGTTATCGTTAAATCAATTCCACTTTCAGTAAAACCACCAATATATTCATTTGATTTTGAAGAAAATGATTGGCTAATAGTTTTACTTGTATCTTTGAATTTAGCATATATAGTAACATCTTCATTGATTGGCAAAGCAAACGGAATTATATAATCAATCCATTTTCCATTAGCACCTATTTTATATTGAATAGGATCATCATTATTTCTAGGATTAACAATACCAATTTTATCATTTTCCTCATAAAAAGATAAATCAAGCAAATAATCCGGATTGCTTGTTATTTTGTTAATAACAACTTCTTTTGGGCTTGATATATTACCTGCATTATCGCGAGCATACACGTAAACAGTAGTATTAGAACTAAAACTTTTATAATTTTGAGTTTGCCAATTATAACTGTTTTTCGTAGTTGAAAAACTATAATCTTTAATACCCGAACCTCCATCGCTTGATGACGCTGTCAACTTAACACTTCCTGTAGTCCAAGCAGTTGGATTCCCGGAAACCGATGGTATTGTCGGTGCAGTTTTATCAATTTTATTAATTGTCTGTGTTGAAACAAGACGGATATTACCCAGTACATCACGCACATAAACATAAACAGTACAGTTTGAAGAGAATGTTTTTGTATTACCTGACTGCCAACTATAGCTGCCCTTAGTTGTAGAGAAAGAATACGGTGTTGAATGCAAACCTGCACCGCCACTGTTATCCTTTGCACCATTAACAGTAAGTGTTACATTATTCTTTGTCCATGAAGTAGGATTACCTGTAACACTTGTTATTGTTGGTGCAGTTGTGTCATTTTCATAGCTGATTACAGTATATGGTCTCATTGACGAGGTTGAATAGGTTCGTGACGCAAAGGCACGCCATTCATATTTTTGCACTTCATCAACCTCTTCACCGCTGACAAACACGACTCCGTTATTCGCTGTGCCGTTTATCCACTTCTTAACGCAATTAACAAGGTTGTAATTATACCAATATGGATTGTCCGGATTATCCGTAGATTTACTGTTGATATTTTTCCAGTTGGTATTAGTGGTTGTTTCATATCCTGCCTTGTTTGACCATGTAATACCGGTTTCACTCCATGAAGATGTTACAAGAAATGGTCTTACATATGTTGAGTTTGTTCTTCCTGTAGTTTCTCTTACCCAGTGATATGCGTAATTAATTGTAGCACCTTTTTTGATTGCTGACGGAATATTGAATTTCTCATAAACTCGTCCGTAACCATAATCACTGGATTTACCGAAACAGCCCGTCTGCTCATTACCATAGTTATTTGAAGCGTATTTTGAAAATACTGCTGCATCGGCACTGTCATAAACATTGCTTGTGGTGGGGTCAATAACAACAGGATATACAGTGTTTTTACTGTTGAGCCATTTTTCATCCACTGTTATAGATAATATATATTCATTTTCAGCCGTTTCTTCCAATGAATACTTACAATCCGTGTAATGCTCATCAGCAAATTCCTCTATGTATTCACTGTCATAGGCATATGGTGCTGAAAAAGTCTGCACAACACCATTGTCATCATTCATCAGTGTTATCGTGCCATCCTCGTTCAATACAGCATCGCAGTTTTCGGTTTTAAGTTTAAATGAAAATACGTTCTTATTAATATTTGAGTTGAGGATAATTTCATCCTTAATACCATTAAGCTGAGGATAGAATTTAAGATTTGTACCCTCACCATAAATATTCTTGTATTCAAAATCTTCAAACTGTTCAGTGAGTATTTTAGAGGTACTCTCATTTCCGACTGTAGCCTTATCACTTTGCGGAATAATTGAGTAATTGCTGTTACCGAATTTTATGTACACGCCCTTGCTTGACTCTTTTGAAAAATTGATACGATAATCATTCTGTCCGTTAGTGTATTCATATCCCTTTGCTTTAAGTTCTTTATCTGTTTGTTTTCAACAGATATATCTTTGGTTTTTAGATTTCCGTGTTCATCTGTATAGGATATGGGCTCTGAAAACAGATAGATTGTGTTAGAGCCATCCTTGTATTTCAAATCAACAATACTGCTATTTTCAAGCATTGACTCCTTATCAACACCTATTGCACCTTTTGTATCAATAAACTCGGATGCATAGGCAGAAAGCATAGACTGAATCCCCAGCCAATCCTGTAATCTGCTTGAGCCTACCGTTAATGCAACAAATGTACCGAATGCTATAATAACGGATAACAGCACACATAATACTCTTTTCCAAGGTTTAACATTCAATGTTTTTGCAATATTCAAATTTTTCATAAACTTTTACCCTCCTTCTTTTTAACCGTATGTTTTTTCAACATTCTTAGTGATTTTATCATCACTTCCGCCTGTACCTGAGATAGTGAAAACTACATGTGCACGATATGTGCCTTTGCTGGATAATTGCACAGTATGGCTTTTGGAAAAGTTCGTTGCAGATGATGTATCTGTCCAGCTTCCGTCAGAAACAGTTACCCAAATAAGTCCGACCTTTTTTTGTACTTTAGTTACAATTTCAGCACTTTTGGTTGCTCCTTTTATTCCGTAATAAGCGTTTTTTACAGTTGCTACTCCCGAACTTGATATAGACAGTGATGTAGTAACTGTATCTACATTATTAGAAAAAGGTTGAATACTGCCGGCATACGCAGTAATTGTTGCTGTAAAAAGTGTAACCAAACAAAGACAAGCAGCAATAAATTTCTTCATAAAAAATCCCTCCTTTCAAACTGTTATTTGCCTTCATAATATACAACAGTTCAAAAAGAGGTTTTTATTACAAAAATATTTAATTTTTTTTTGAAATATTTTCAGCCATATCAATTATTTCATCATTTAAACTAATCGGTACTTTTAATACAAACCAATAATATCCATCACTCCATTTTAAAGATGATTCAAATTCATAAGTATTTAGATATGCTTCATATCCATTAATATTTGTTTCCTTGTAATTATGTTCGTTATCAAAAGTAAGACTTGTATCCATAAGATTTTGCGAAAACACAATTTCATCTCCACTTTTATTTTTCCATATTGTGAATATTCCTAAATCATCATTTTGATATTCTTTAATTTCATATTCTTCAGGTAAATTCGTTAATGTATATTCCGTTTCAATTCTGTCTACTGGCGGAGTTGATTCCTCACTTAATGTTACTTCATTAAATTGCGGAAACACCTTTTTAATAAATTCAATAAATGGCGTTCTTGTTGCTGATACACTCATTAATCCTGTAAATGTAACAATTACTGTAATAATAGCTGCCAGCAAACCTTTTCTGATATTTCTTCTTGTTGACAGTTTTATGTGATTGTTCTTTTTTATCAGTTTATTCATTGACTTTTCAAACTTTTCCGAAAATTCCCATTCAATTTCATCTTCACTCTTTAACTTCGAATTATCTATTCTTTCAGCTTCCATAAAAGCTTTAATAAATAGCTCTTTACCATTTTCCAAATTAATCCCTCAAATCCTTTTCAAGAATTTCTATCAACTTTTTCTTTCCTCGAATGAGCTGCTGCTGAACTGCCGAATTCTTTTTGCCAAGTAAATCCGCAATGTCTTTAATCTTCATTTCTTTAACGAAATGATAAAACATTACATCTCTGTATATATCATTCAAATTTCTTATTGCTGAAACGATTTCCTCATAGTTTTCAACAAGGCTCAGCTTTTCAAAAAAACTGCTCATCAGTCATATTTTCAACATCGTTAAGCTGAATCAATTCATTTCTTCTTTCATTTTTATGAAGCAGATTAATTGCATTATTTTTAGTTGCCTTTAATACATAGGAAAGTGTTTTATCCGATTCAGGCTCATCGATAGATTTCATATTCCGTGCAATTTTAATGAATGTATCATGCACTACATCTTCTGCATCGTCTTTATTGTGAAGAACAGAATCAGCAGTTAATACCATTCTTTTTCTATATGTATTATATATAATTTCAAATTTTGCTCGGTCATCCTCATCATCAATGAATGACATATATAATGCTAGCATATATTCTCCTACTCTATACAACACTTTAAAATTCAATTTATGTTACAAAAACTTTTATAAATTTTATTTAACACTTTATTTCAAAACTTGTCAATAGAAATTGCCAAAATGCAGAAAAATACGGCATAAATGCAGAAATTCACACTTTTATGGAACTTTTCTATTAATAATAGTATTATAAAAATGAGACAGGAAAAATCCTGTCTCAAAATTTCAATAAGTATAAATTATTTTATCATAGATTATTTCTCTTGCCTGATTCCTAATATTATTCATCTGCACCCATAGCATTTGATTTTCTGCTTTGAGTTTTTCTGTAACATCTTGACTTTCAGCAAGTTGATGAATTAAATCATCATACTTATCCTTTGCTCTAATATCAATCTTGTGCAGATATAAATTAAGTTTGCCGCTCGTTAAAAGATTATAGTAGATTACTCTATGATTTTCTTTCAGATACTCCTTATGCCTTTGTCCCCAAAAGCCTATTTCATAGCTTGCATTAACTGATATAAGGGTAGGGATTTTAACATCCCCAACCTCTACATAACTTCCATTTAATTCTTCATATAATGATTTCTCTCTCATTGCATAAATCTCCTTATCAATTAATTATTAGATTTTCTGCAATATACTGTCTGATTGTCATTACAAAATTAAATGTTTTTAAAACCTTCCTTATCGCAACTATGCTTAAAGAGGGTGTCCTAAAACTTTATAATGAGTCGAATGATTTGATTGTAGGTTAATAATTATATTAAATCGGAGGATTTACAATGAAATCATTATATGAAGAATTAAATGGAAGTTATATTAGTGTTGGAGATATTAGAATTCCTGCACTTATTTCAGTTGATACAAATTATAAAATAGGCTTTTGGGGACAAAGGCATAAGGAGTATTTGAGAGAAAATCATAAAGTTATTTATTATAATCTGCTTACACAAGGTAAACTCAATTCATACCTGCAGGATGTTGATAATAGAGCAAAAGAGCAATATGATTTACTCGTTAAACAGTTGGCTGAAAGTCAAGGTATTACAGAACAGCTCAAAGCAGAAAATCAAATGCTATGGGTGCAAAAGATGAATAATATTTCAAATCAGGCAAGGGTTTCAGGGAACATTTCCCTGACTTTTGGATTTTGTATGTCTAAATCCGATGCTCGCTAAAGTGTAGGACACACTTTGAGATTTTTAAAACACCTCCCACCTATAAGCCACGAAAAGCAGCAAATCTGACGGTCTTTTTCTGATAATTCATAAATTGTTTACAAAATTTAAGCAAAAGAAAAAGCCGCTTACATAAGTGAATAACACAAACAAGCAGAGCCTTTCAGCTCCACTTGCATAGCGTGTTTACTCACTATGTAAACGACTTAATTTAAGTCTATATTTATTATGTATTGGCACTATTGTACCATTTAAAAACATAAACACATATTCAATTTATATCCAAATATTAGCAGATACTTTTAATTATGTCAATGAATTTCAGTGAAATATTTTTCTTTTGATTTAATGTGGATTTGCATAGAATTTAATAACTTTTATAAAATTAACATCAAAAAAGTCCGACAGTTATGTACACTGCCGAACTTTTTAAATTAATAAATAACTATCTCATAATCTTTTGTAATCATTTCATAATAGGCTTGTTCTATTTCATCCCATGCCTTTGAACCATCACTCAATTTGTCTTTTTCAAATCTATCATAAGCTTCTTGTAAACATGGATATATTTTAGGACACTCTCCAGATGATACTTGATCAATAATCATATCTGAAAAAGCATCGTTAAGCCAAATTTGACTACTCCTATTAATCATGTATTCAATAACTTCAGCCTTACTAATACCATATGTTTTTAAACAGTATTCATTAGTTAGAGTTTTATCGTTTTCCATTGATTGACGCATACTATCAATTCTATTTTGTGCATTTTGATTTATTTTTAAATTATGTTTTTTTGCATAATCTTCTATAACAACCATCTTTACAATTTCTTCAGTCGTATAGGTCTCATCACTAATCAAATACACATCCTTATTTGTTTGCGTTATCTCTATATCATTTACCCTAGCTAAAACTGTAGTATCATTAACATTTTGCATAGCAATATCCATTTGATTTTTAAATGATTCATCAAAATTTGAATTATTATTAGAACAAGCAACTAAAAAAACTATTAATAACAAACAAAAAATAACAGCTAACCAGGTATATATTGTTTTTCTCATTAAATTTGCCCCTTTATGTCGTCATAAGTTTGTCCTTTTGTCCAAGAAATATTCAATGTAATAGTTCCATTAGACTCAAAGTTTTTTCCAAAACCAGCTTTATTCAACTCATTTAGAGTGACTTCGTTTACTGTTTCCAAGATAGTCATATTTCCGTCAATAGTTTCAACAGTATCAACATAAAGTGGAAAAGTCATTGGATCTTCATCCTTATCAGCCCAATCATAATAATCACGCACGTCAATAACTAACTTCATCGTATACTTTGTTCCATTTTTATCAACCTGTCCATGAGAACCAAAAACAAAACCATTAACAGCCATAAACCAATCAAGATGGTTCTTATGTAAAGAAAATCCAGTTTCTGCACCAGTAAAATACTCCATTGAATATGTTGCTGTATTAACATATGTTGTAACATGTTCTGCAGCACGCATATTTCGATTAATAGTATTCCGATACAAAGCAGTCATTCCATCACTAACAGTAAATATACTTTCAATATCAGAAAATGTTAGAGGTTTTCCAAAGTTATTCTCATCAACGAAATGACCAAGTGCAGCAGATGCATTAGGTAAACTAGAAGAATAAAGTGAAGCTGCGTGTTTCACTTTTCTTAAAGTTTCCCTTAAATATGTTTCTTTTGAAGCAAAGTCCGTACTCGACATAGTATTCCATTCTTCATCACCCTCTGTTTTCTTCTCTCTATAATCCTTATCGAAAGAAGGGTTGTCTAAAGTATATATATATGTGTTTGGATCAGGGTTACCCTCATTATCTTTTGCATCATCTAAATAATCTCCTTTCATATACTGTTTTGCTATTGAAAGATAAGTATTATAAAAAGAGTTTTGCGATACACGACCATTTGTATTCATGGAAAATCCCATTGCAGTTAATGTAGAGCCATTTAATGAACCATCTTGAATTGCAAGTTTTTTAGTTTTTTGGAATTCCTCAACTGCACCAATTAGCCCATTGTTATATTCCTCATCTACATTACCAGTATAATAATTGGTTGAATATTTTAAATATGCTTTTATTACTTTTATATCATCATGGATTTCATATTTTGCATATCCATCACCACTACTTACTATTACAAGATAATTAGTTGCAACATATCCTATTTTGCCATTTTCAAGAACAATCTTATCCCAAGTATAACCATTAGCAGTGGCAACAGCTTTTTTTATTCTGGTCACTTTTGTGCCATTTGTCAAAGATGTTACTATACTATAGGATGTTCCCGGACCACTTCGTATATTAACAGAACTTGTTGTTTTTATTTGGCATAACTCATTTACAACAGTTCCACCTTCTGAAGTTGAAGAACCTCCGGAAATATTTGTAATCATATTAACTAAACCATTCGTTAATTTTCCAGCATAGTTATTTGATGTAATGCTTGAGGAATTGCTTGGCATAGGAAATTCAATCAAACAGGATTTTGCACCTTGTTGGTATGCCCAATTTTCGAGATATCCAGAACCATGTGTACTATTATGAGTAAAACCAAACTGCTGCCCAAAATACGATCCGATTTGTGAATTACCATAAGTTTTATTTAACCAACCGTGAATATCTAAAACTATATTTGTTTTTGAAGCAAATTTACTACTTATAAATTCTTTTAAAGATGATGCTTCAGGTGCACCAAGTGATTTATCTCCTGTATAATTTCTACTTGTATAGTTCGGAGAAAAACCAGCTGGCCAACATCTATTCATATCAATTTTTTTTGATACTGTGCATCTGCCAGGACCATTATTAGTATATCCATCTGTTATCCCATCAGGATTTGCATAAGGTATTATATAAATTGACCAATTTTTAAAAGTGCTTTGATTCATCGCAGACAACTTACTCATCATAGTCTTGGCAATATTTACAAGTTCAATTCCATCAAATGCCCATGCATCTTCCCAACCATGCTGTTCAAATACTGCGAAAACAGCATTATCACCTGAACCGACTTTGTACCATTTTAAATCTTTTCCTAATCCACTCTTGCCATATGTTCCTGAGGTGAAATTAGTATATGTTGGTATATTGGGAATTGTTGGTGCAGAAGCTGTTACTAAAGACGAGGTAGAAACATAACCTCTTTTTGCACCGTTTGTGGTTGTGTATTCAATATAACTATAATTTCTATCTGTTCCTAAATATGATACTACTTCCTGATTAAAAATTGTACCAATCAATGCATAGTTTGAATTAGGACCACCATAAACATTTAATTCTTTAGTCGCTTTTTTCAGTGATATATGTGTTTTATCAGATGAAAGCTGTTTAATAACTCGTGGTGCAAGATCTGAGGATAATATATATCCCCTTTTTCTGCCATTTGTCGTGTTATATTCTGCAAATGACCATTTGCCGCTTATTGCCAATACAGAAACATATTCATTTTTATAAACACCACCAAGTTTAACATAGCTATTGTCTGGGCCTGCATAAGCTGGTGTACTGTCAGTATTTACTCGTGCTGCATAACTTTTACTCTCGCTTAATGCCATTGTAGAAGTATTAACAAAACCTCTTTTTGTACCACTTGGTGTACTGAACTCTACCAGTGAAATATACTTTCCATCTTCATAATACCGTTGTAATTCAGTAAATCCTTCTTCAGCATATACTGTACCGCTATTTATCGAGTAATCAAATAAATAACAACTTTTTATGGTCAATTCAGAACTAGAATAGTTATATCCACCATAATAAGCGTCTTCGTTGATTGTACCAGACACATTTGATACAGTAGATATAGGAACATAACCCGATTTGAATGTTGAAGTTGAGCCGACAATATAAGAAATAAAATACCATCCTGAATCTTTACCCATTACAACTATGTCCTCACCATTATCAACACTTCCTACAGTTGCATAATCACTGGATGAAGGACCGAAATAAACAGTTCTTGCAGTATTCATTTTACCTGTTTCACCATAAAGTCTAAAAATGCTTTGACTATAGGTTTGAGGAACAAGTTCATCAGGAAAAAGATTTTTTACAAATCTATCAGATGTTGCAGGATTATAACCCATGTCCAAATTAAAATATGCACTATTTAAGTACAGTATTTCCGAATTATCATCTTCACTCAAAAATACTTTAGTATATTCTTCACTTGAAAAATACACCTTTTCCAACAAACCATTTTCATTTGTATAGTAAGAATCAGAAACATTAATTATAATGTTCAAACCGCTTTCAATAACAAAAGCAATTTCTTTATCAATTTCAGTTTCGCCTTGACAGTCTAAATTCGGATTATCCTTTTCAACATTATCACATATAAGATAACCATTTTCATCAATGCTGTATGTATAGATACAATGTGTATTGAGATAATTAAGTATAATATCCTGAGAATCAGGATCAACAAGTATACCACTATTTGATAAACTGTTTTCTTCATCAAGACTAAGGGCCATTATACTGTTACTTTCGATACCATACATAGCTGCATCAAATTCCGAAATATTTGAATAGGAGCGAGCTCCTGAAACAACTTCTGTTTCAGGTGTTTCATATTGAACTTCATTATCATCAATTAATAATTCGTCAAGTTCCTTTTGAGTCTGCTCATCAGCAGTTAATTCAACGAAATCTACATCCTGATAAAACACTTCCAAGAACTTGTTCATTAATTCAGCATCGGAATAAAAATACTCCTCGTCAAATTCGTCCTCATCTTCAAATACAAATTTATCTTTATGCTCTGCATAATGGTAATAGTTGAGAATTGTTATACTGAATTTGTTATCTTTTTCAAATAAAACTGTGAATTCATCATCTTCAAGCATAATTGAGTATGACTCATTCAATGCATCATTATATGCATCGTAGGTTTCCGAAATGGAAACAATTATTGTTTTCTTTCCGTTAATAAGTTCTTTTAATTTTTCATCATATGTATTAAAAGTATCCATATTAACTTTTTCTTGTACTAAATAACCATTTTCATCAACAATATAATTCTGATCACTCAAATTTCCGATAATGGAAAGAAAGTAATCTTGTGACAATTTGTTAATCCATACACCATATTCAGTTGGATATGTATCATTCTCTCCTACTATTGCATCTAACATGGCTTTATAAGACTTATCATTATTACCATCTGCATTTGTTGTATCAGCCGCTATACCATACGCAGATGGAACGATAATAACCTGCAACATAAAAACTAAAGACAGAAATACTGATAATAAACTTTTAAACTTTTTCATATTAATTATACCTCCTAATCACTTTTTAATCAATTAGTTTTTAACCGTATGTTTTTTCAACATTTTTAGTGACTTTATCATCACTTCCACCTGTACCTGAAATGGTGAAAACTACATGAGCACGGTAGGTGCCTTTGCTGGATAATTGCACAGTATGGCTTTTGGAAAAGTTCGTTGCAGATGATGTATCTGTCCAGCTTCCGTCAGAAACAGTTACCCAAATAAGTCCGACCTTTTTTTGTACTTTAGTTACAATTTCAGCACTTTTGGTTGCTCCTTTTATTCCGTAATAAGCGTTTTTTACAGTTGCTACTCCCGAACTTGATATAGACAGTGATGTAGTAACTGTATCTACATTATTAGAAAAAGGTTGAATACTGCCGGCATACGCAGTAATTGTTGCTGTAAAAAGTGTAACCAAACAAAGACAAGCAGCAATAAATTTCTTCATAAAAAATCCCTCCTTTCAAACTGTTATTTGCCTTCATAATATACAACAGTTCAAAAAGAGGTTTTTATTACAAAAATATTTAATTTTTTTCAGAAATATTTTCAGCCATATTTATTAAATTATCATTCAGGTTATTTGGAACACTTAAAATAAACCAATAGCTACCGTCTGTCCATTTTAATGATGAATTGAATTCATAGTGATTTAAATATGCATTATAACCATTGATAGTTATTTCTTCATAATGATGCTCTGTATCTATTGACAAATTAGGATCTAAAATTTCCTGTGAAAACATAATTTCAGAATTATTACTGTTTTTCCAAACAGTAAATATACCCAATTCATCTTTCTGATATACGCTTATTTCAAATCCCTCAGGCAAATCAGTTAATGTATATTCTGTTTCTATTCTTTCTACAGGCGGTGTTGATTCCTCACTTGATAGATTTTGTTTTTGTGCTGTTTTGAATGACATCACTCTCATTAAACACTGTATCGCCATAACTTTTACAAGCCCCTGCGTTACGCTGTGCCGGTATTGCTACAAGACTAACCTCATAAGCGTCAATCACATTATCAAGTGTAAAAGTACAAACATACTTTTTGCCGCCATTATCGTACTCACGTCCCCTAAAGTGATTACAATAACCTTTACGATTATCCGTACCGCAAATAGAGCAGATAGCAGATTTAACAGAGCAACTAATTGATGCCTCTTTTTTTATACCCGCTTTAATTTCGGTAATAAGGCTCTCATTGTCCGCAGTCTTAACCATATACGCCTTAGCAATTAACTGACTATATAACTCGCCTGTTTTGGTAGTCTTAGTACCGTCCTGCAGCAACTCGGTATCATAAATTCGAGCGACCTGATTATCGGCACGGGGTGAGTGGTCTTTGATTAGTGTCTTACCTACAAGCAACTTTTTTAACTGTTGCAGTGCTTTGAGCGAAAAGCACTCAAAATCACGGTCTACTTCATTGTCGCACACTATAAGCCTAAACGAAAAGACCTCAGTATCAGTAAGAGGAGTCAAAGCAAATTTATTAATCGCCCTCAATTCCTCTTTTGTGACTTCCGCCACTGTGATACTCGCTGATTTTATAATCGTACCATTCAGATTATCAAATCCGTCCATTGTTTCACGTAACCTCCTCTCTTTGATTATTGCCCTCATTATCTGAGGATTTTGTATATTGAGACCCTGTCATTGTAACAGGAATGCTCGCACCATTACCGAGCAGCCTATCGCCGCCCTCAATATTTCCAAGATCGAGTTTACCTCTTGCCTCATTCGGTGTCATAAGAAAACTATTAACCGCAGTTGATAATGTATTGACCTTTGTTGAAAAGTCAGCCCTTAAAATCACATCAATGAGAATGGTAAACAGATACGCAAGGTATTAGGGTATTATCCAACACACGCAAAAGCCCTTGAGGCATTAGCAGAATTTAACCGTGACCCATACGACCTCAGTACTGCAAAACTCACATTTACCGATATTTACAATAAGTGGATTGAGACAGACGAGTACAAAGACCTTTCTACATCTACTGTCACAGCCTACACATCGGCTTATAGCAAGTTTTCATTGATACATAACAAGGAATTCATAAAAATAAAAATAGCCGATTTACAACGTTGTATTGACGATAATACAAGCGGTTACGTATCAAATCGTAAAATGAAAAATCTTGCAAGTAAATTATATCAATTTAGTATGCTGCAGGAAATTATAAAAGAAAATAAAGCAGCTTTCTTAAAAGTCGGCTCATCAACTGCAACGCAAAAAGAAAAAGTCCCCTACTCTGATGATGAGATAGAGACACTTTGGAAACACACAGACGACGAAACAGTCAAACTAATATTAATATATATCTATACAGGAGTCAGATGTAACGAACTCCTTAAACTGAGAAAAGACAATCTACATCTTGATGAGCAATATTTTGATGTTATTGAAAGCAAAACACAATCCGGCATCAGAGTTGTACCGATAGCTGATGTTATCGTTCCATTGTTTCATTACTTTGTCGGTAAGTCTTTAAGTCAATGGGTATTTACCACAGAACAAGGTGTAAGGCTATCTGACACTTGGTATAGGAAAAAGCAAGCAAATGTATTGAAATCCTTGAAAATGACCCATACAACACACGAGGCAAGACACACGTGTATCACCCAATTAACAGTACATAACGTCAACCCCTCAGTTATTAAGGAGATAGTGGGACATAAGGCAGCCCAATCCTTTACTGAAAGAGTATATACACACATTTATTTAAAAACAAAAATTGATGCAGTAAACAAGATACACACAAAGATAGAGGACTAACACTTAGTTAGCCCTCTTTTTTTACTCAAAATATTTGTTACCTACCTGTTACCAACGTGTTACCTACCGATTAAAATTTTATACGTTTTATTACACCTATAACATAATTAAAACCCCTCATTTTACGTAAAAACAAGGGGTTTTAATAATGGTTGCGGGGGTAGGACTCGAACCTACGACCTCCGGGTTATGAGCCCGACGAGCTTCCAACTGCTCTACCCCGCGATGTATGTTGTACATATATTATAGCAAAAAAAATTATAATGTCAATAGTTTTTATAAAAAAGTAAATAATATTTATGGTGATTATATGCAGGACAAAGAAATTTTCAGCTTATCTCTTGACATTGGAAAGGAAATTATACGAGCCGGAGGTGAAATCAGCCGTGCCAAGGATACTATAATAAGAATTAATAAAGCCTATGGCAATAACTGTGAAGTATTTGCGTTACCGTCGGTCATTATAGCACAAAGCGGTGAATACATCCAAATCAGACATATTGACAATGAGGACACAGATTTAGCCGAGCTTGCCAGACTTAACGCATTGTCACGGCGTCTGTGCAGAAGCTGCAATGAAGAAATACACGTTACCAAAAAAGTAATTTACCGCAAAACGGAAAACATTATTGCAATATGTATTGCCACAGCATCCTTCTGTATTTTTTTCGGCGGCAGCATAATAGATGCGGTATTTTCAGCAATTATAGGAATCGTAATAACCTACTGCAATCTGGAAAAGCTTAACTTGCCGAGCTTTTCGGTTAATCTGGTAAGTGCCTTTATTTCAAGCATTTTTGCTAATATTCCTGCAGAAATAGGCTTATCTGTTAATCCTGATAAAATAATCATAGGCACTATTATGCTGCTTGTACCCGGTTTAACGGTAGTTAATTCCATTCGTGATATGATGAAGGGTGATTTAATAGCAGGACTTTTTGAGCTGTTTAACTCAATTATGTCAGCACTGGCTATTGCTCTTGGCGTTGCAGGAGGAATTTTTATTATAAAATGGATTTAATTATACAAATTTTAACCTGTGTTCTTGGCACAATCGGATTTGCGGTTACAATGAAAGCACCTAAAAAAGCACTGGTATATATTGCTTTAGGCAGTCTTATATCAGCAGGAATAGAAAGAACTATGTCGCTCTTTTTCAATGATTTTATATCCTGCCTTACTGCTATGATTATTCTCAGTATGTATTGTGAAATTATTGCAAGAATTATAAAAACACCTACAACGGTAACACTTATGCCCTCTACAATCCCTTTGCTGCCGGGAAGCTCTATATATTACACAATGTTTTGGGCAATCAACGGAAATAAGGAACTAATGAACAACTACGCTTCATCAACACTTTTATCCGGACTTGGTATTGCTCTGGGTGCTGTAATAGCCTCTGCCATCGTAAAATTCATTTACCTGTTCAGTAAAAAACAAGACAACAATCAATAAGGCAGCATATAAGTATTTAACACAATTGATAAGTTATATCAATTGTGTTAAAATAGCTTTTGAGGTGAAATGGTTATGAAAATACTGATTGTCCCTGACAGCTTTAAAGGAACACTTAGCTCAGCACAGGTTTGTGCGTGCATAAAAAAAGGGCTGTCGGATTACGACCCGAACAATGAAATAATTACCCTCCCCTTTGCTGATGGCGGTGAAGGCTTCGGACAATGCCTCAGCAATTTATGTAATGGCGAAACACTTTACAGCAGTTGCAGCGACATATATGGCAAAGCAATAACGGCACCTATATATACATATAATGATACGGCTGTAATTGAATGTGCCGCAGCCAGTGGATTGCAGAAAAGAAAATGTGTTATGCAGGCAAGCTCCTATGGTACGGGTGAACTGATAAAAACAGCTTATATCAATGGTTTCAGAAATATTATACTTGGTCTTGGAGGCAGTGGATGCTGTGACGGCGGAGCAGGTGTACTGGCAGCACTTGGCGGTATTTTCAGAGATATTGACGGGGAAATAATTGAGCATCCTACAGGAAGTGATTTAGAAAATATTTTTGGTGTTAATCTAAGAAATATCGTAAAGGGAATTAACTTTACGTACGCTTGCGATGTTACCAATGAATATTATGGCAAAAATGGTGCTGCCTTTGTATTTGCAAAGCAAAAGGGTGCAAGTGACAGTGATGTTGTAAGACTTGATAACGGACTTAAACAATTCAATGCATTTCTTCCGTGTGACATCGGCAAAGTAAAAGGCAGCGGTGCCGCAGGAGGAATATGCGGTGGATTGTATTCGGTTTTCGGCGGTAATATCAAAAGCGGTTTTGATATCCTTGCCGAGGTCGCGAATTTGGAAGAAAAAATAAAATCTGCAGATATAGTTATTACAGGAGAAGGCAAAACGGACAATCAAACGCTTATGGGAAAGCTACCGTACAAAATTGATAAGCTTTGCAGAAAATTCAGCAAAAAGTGTATCATTGTAAGCGGCATTATTGAGGATGTAAAACTTGGTGATAAAATGATAAGTCTTGTTGATTGTAATACAAGCGTTGAAAAAGCCATTAGCAATGCAGAAAAAATACTTGTGCATAAATCAAAATATATATTGCAATAAAATTGTTTTAAATATATAATAATTATAATTAATTTTTTTAGGAGAACTGATATGAAAGTAAGAATTCCAAAACACAGAGAGTTTTTGATTAAATTTGAGGATGGTTATGACAAAGAGGCTGAAGCATGGGATGCACTCAACCAGATTGTCAAGGATTATTCTGTTGACGGCAAGAGTGTGTATACCAAAACCTTTATCGAGGATAACGAGGAAAAGGTAAAAGCTCTTCAGGAGAAATACGAATTTACATACGAAATTATTGAAAAGTAAGGACTGCTTTATGGAAAAGAAAAAAGCTTATGCTGTTTCTACCGCTCATCTTGACACGGTATGGAGATGGACAATCAGCAAAACAATTAACGAATTTATACCTGACACACTTACTAAAAACTTTGATCTTATTGAAAAATACCCGAACTATAAGTTCAATTTTGAAGGTGCTTACAGATATGAAATAATTGAGCAGATTTATCCGAAGGCATTCAGCCTTATAAAACAATATGTTGATGAGGACAGATGGTGTCTTTCGGGAACGGGATATGAAAACGGCGATGTTAATATCCCCTCTCCTGAGGCTCTTATCAGAAATCTGCTTATCGGAAATTATTATTTTACAAAAAAATTCGGCACAACATCAAAAGATATGTTTTTGCCGGACTGCTTCGGCTTTGGTTGGGCACTGCCTTCAGTTGCCAACCACTGCGGTCTTCTGGGTATGACAACACAAAAGCTGAGCTGGGGTTCTGCCTATGGTCTGCCGTTTGATTTAGGTAAATGGGTTGGTCCTGACGGAAAAGGCATCTATGTAAGCCTTAATGCTAAATCCTACAGATATAAATTCTCAGGTGACATCAGAGCCGATTTAAGTGTAATCAACAACATCAGCGACAATGCGAAAAACAGTGAGCTACCCTGGGCTAACCATCTTTACGGTACAGGTGACTGGGGAGGTGCTCCCGACGAAGAAAGTGTAAAAGCAATAGAGCTGAGTGTCGGCAAAAATGAAAAAAGCGATTTTGAGGTAATATCCGCTCATACAGATACAGTATTTAAGGATTTGAAAAAGCTGCCTAAGGCTGACAGGGATAAAATTCCTGTATGGAACAACGAGCTTCTTATGACAAGCCATGGTGCCGGCTGTTACACATCACGTGCTATGAGCAAGCGTCTTAACAGACAGTGCGAGCAAATGGCTTTGGCAGCAGAAAAAGCCTGTGTTCTTGCATACTCTCTCGGCGGATATGACTATCCTATTGCAACCTTAACCAACGCTTGGAAAAGAGTTGTCAAGCATCAGTTTCATGATGATATAACAGGAACGTCCGTGATGGAGGCTTATAATAAAAGCTGGAATGATTATTACGTTTCACTGTCACAATTCAAAAACGAATATCTCGGTGCAAGCAAGGCGATATTTAATCAGATGAACACAAGCTGGATTGATAAAAAATCCGTAGCAGTTATGGTAAGCAATACCACTCAGTTCAGACGCAATGATGCAGTAGAATGTATTGTTAAAACGCCTGTCAACTGTACCAATCTTCGTGCGTATGATATGAATGGAAATGAACTGCCCTGTCAGGTTATCAATAAAAACGGCAAAAATCTCACCGTTGTATTCAAAACCGATATTGAACCATTGTCATTTAAAGTATTTCAGCTTGTTCCTTCCAAAGAACCAACACCGCTTACAAGCGATGTAAAGGTTACAAATCATTCACTTGAAAACAGCAAGTACAAGCTGATTTTCAATAAAAACGGTGACATTGCATATCTTTATGACAAAGAACTTGGAAGGCAGGTACTTGACAAGCCTGTCAAAATGGCACTTCTTCACAATACAGGCTCACTCGCTTATCCAAGCTGGGAAATCAGAAAAGAGGATATTGACAAGGAGCCTTACTGCTATGCAAACACCCCTGAATTTACCGTGCTGGAAAATGGTCCTGCAAGAGTTGCAATAAAGGTAACAAGAAGTGCAGGAAGCTCCGTAATCTCTCAGGTTGTTTCTCTTGAAAGTGAGTCAAAATATGTTAATGTTACAAACTATGTAGACTGGAAATCAAGACGTACAATGCTTAAGGCGGTATTCCCTACTGCTGCCTACAATGAAAAGGCAACATACGATCTCGGTCTGGGGGTTATCAAAAGGGGTAATAATACCGATAGCCTTTATGAGGTGCCTGCTCAGAAGTGGGCTGACATTACTGATGAGAACGGCGAGTTCGGCGTTTCAATTCTGTCCGACTGCAAAATCGGCTGGGATAAACCAAATGACAATACGCTGCGCCTTACCTGTATACATACCCCTGCCGGTGCTTTCACTAAGGAAACAAGACAGGATTTACAGGATTTAGGCAGAAATATCTTCAGTTTTGCGATTTACAGCCACAGCAACGGCTTTGAGGAAGGCACACAAAAGCAGGCTGAAATATATACCAATCAGCTAATAGCAGTTCAGAGCGACATCAGAAGCAATCCTGAAGCGTCAGACAGTATTGCAATAGCAGGTATCAGCAATGATGATGTCATACTGCGCACAATCAAAATGTCCGAAGAGGGCGACGGAATTATCGTCAGAGTATATGAGGCTAACGGTAAATCACACAGCAAGGTTAAGCTTAAGATATTCAATGAAATCGGTGAAGCATATTCTGTTGATGGTCTTGAAAATACAATAAGAAAAATTAAAAACAGTGAGCATGAAATTTCTTTCAGCATAAATCCATTTGAGGTTAAGAGCTTCAAAATCGTATATAAAGAAAGACCAAAACGAATTCCCCGCCATCATTATCTGCCGCTGACTATGTACTGTAATGCAAAAGGATTTTCACGTATTTATAAAAGTGAAATGAAGCACACAATTCTTAATGGAGCCGGCTTTTCTTTACCCTATGAAGAATTACCGCTCAAGGTTGATGCGGGTGGAATACGATTTAAATTCTTCCAGGATCCGCAAAACAGATATGATGTTATGGTTTGCCGCGGACAATATGTTAAATGCGGTGAACGAGGAGAGAACAGACTTTATTTCCTTGCAGGCTCGACAAACGGCAAACAGGAAATTAAAGTAAAGGTTGGCAACAAGCTTGTTCCGCTGACAATTAAACCGATTAATGAAAATCTGAGCCAATGGGATATGGCAGGCTTAAATCAGATTGCAAATGTCAACCCATATGAAAAAGTGGGATATCAGTTCAGATATGTAAATCATCCTGAGGGACTTATTCCCGAAAATGCAACATTTTATGTTTACAGTCTGAACATAAGTGATACAAATGTAATTGAATTTCCTGATAACAATAAAGTTGTTATACTTGCAATGACCATATTAAAAGAAAGCTCAAGATGCGCATTAATCAGCAAAATTGAGGACACTGCGAATAAAGATTATGCCTTCTATGACGATGTTGCTCCAATTGAAAAGATTATTGACAAAGCAGATTTTCTTACGATAAGAGCCGGCAAAATTCAGGATCAAAAAAACGGCGGAAAAGGAAAAGGCTTTAAACGTGACAACATTGTTACAAATATCATCCGCTCATACACAAAAAGTGAATGGTAATTAAGTAAATATACATAAGTCCGTATGCATTAATTGTATACGGACTTACATTTTTTGTAAATGCAAACCACTTTACAGAAAAGCATTTTGTTTAAGTGTTGTGGAAAAGTATGTTGAAAATGTTGAAAACTAATTTTCTTGCGAACAACAATTGCTGAAAACTATGTTGAAGATGTTAAAAATGTAAAGAGTTTAACTTGACATTAACAAAATTTTCAACAATTGATAATATTTACCGAAAAAATATACATTCTGATAAAACATTAAACAAGTGAATAAAAAAACATCTTTGACATAATATGCCAAAGATGTTTTTTTAAGGAAGAATTTCTAATCTATATTCTTATTTTTTAAAGAAATTAACAATATCTGTAAAAGCATCATCATCATTGTCATTGAAGCTGGAAGGTGCAGCAGCAGCCGCAGCAACCGGAGCAATAGGAGTTGGCGGAGCAACTTCTTTATTAGCTGTTGTTGACTTAATCTGTCCGCTTGGACCCTCTTCTCCGAAACGAGTAGCTATAACAGTGATAATCATTTCATCCTCAAGATTCTCATCGAAGTTAGCACCCCAGATGATTTCACAATCAGGATGAACTGCTTCAGTTACGATTGAAGAAGCAGCATCAATTTCCTCAAGACCGATATCTGTTGATGCTGTAATGTTCAGAAGAATACCGTGAGCACCATCAATTGATGTGTTAAGAAGCGGTGAAGAAATTGCCGCACGAGCAGCAACCTCAGCCTTATCCTTGCCCTTTGCACGACCAACACCCATATGTGCAAAGCCTGCATCCTTCATAATTTCAGTCACATCGGCAAAGTCTGAGTTAACAAGACCTGTTGCGTTAACGAGGTCTGAAATAGACTGTACACCCTGACGAAGAACATCATTTGCAATCTCAAAAGCATTGAGCAGAGTAATCTTCTCAGTAGCAACTTCCTTGAGTCTTTCGTTAGGAATAACCATAATGGAATCAACATTCTTAGCAAGCTCTTCAATACCGGCAGTAGCCTGTGTCATACGACGCTTGCCTTCAAAAGCGAATGGAGTTGTAACAACACCAACAGTAAGGATACCCATATCCTTAGCAATTTTTGCAACGTAAGGTGCAGCACCTGTACCTGTTCCGCCGCCCATACCTGCAGTAATAAATACCATATCTGCACCGGTAAGGATATCAGTTAAAGCTTCCTTGCTTTCTTCAGCAGCACGAGCACCGATTTCAGGCTTAGCACCTGCACCCATACCCTTTGTTACCTTTTCACCGATAAGTATTTTATGTGTTGCTGTTGATTTTGCAAGAGCAGGCTTATCTGAGTTTACTGCTACAAATTCAACATCCTGAATATTACAATGAACCATGCGATTAACGGCATTTCCGCCGCCGCCGCCAACGCCGACAACTTTAATCTGTACTACCTTTGAATCATCAGTATCAATTTCATAACGACCCATATTTTAAATCTCCTTATGTATTTTTATCTTAAATCGCTTTCGATTTGTTACATATCACATTGTAACAGTTTTGTAATTAATTTGCAATACTTTTTTTGAATATTTCTCAAGAATTTTGACAAAGTTTATCTAATTATTTTTTCTACTGTTTGTATAAATTGCACAATTGTGAATAATCGCAACATGATTCGACAATACAATCACTTTACACTTATTTTTCTGTAAAGTAGATTTGCTTTCCACCATTTATTGTCATTATTCCCTTAGCATTAGGATTGCTTTCATTAAGCTGCTTACAAGCAGCCAAACCCTGATATATCTTTTGCTCAAGGTCATCACAGGTACCGAGCTTAAATTCAATTCTGTTATCATAAACAACATAATTATCACTTATGTTATTACTGTATATAGCAGTTATTTCATCAATATTATTGTCCTTAACTGCCTGTGACAGCTTTTTAAGACATTCGCCGGTATCTTTATCTTCAAATAGAATCTGTCTGCCTGCTGACGCTTCAGTGACCTTTGCTTTTTTGACAGCAATACCGCTGCTTTTCTCAGCATCTGTTTCAAGAACCTTGAAATTATCATCAAGCAGAATAAATGTTTTGTCTTTATTTTTTATATAATACGCAGGCTCTGACTCTGTAATTACAAGCTCAATGGTTGATGGTAATTTTCTCTTTATTTCAGCCGTATATATATAAGGAAGGTTTAGCTCCAGCATATCAGAAGCACTTTTCACATCAGCAAGAAAAAGATTTTCGCCGGTGCCGATTAAACACTGATTCAGTATTTCCTCCTCGGTATAGCGAGCATTTCCGCTAACTGTTATGTTTTCTATACCGAAAAAAGCTGTTAAAGAAAGTACAACACCTACTGAAGCAATAACCACTACTGCCAAAAACCATAGCAAAAATTTTCTCAGCTTATTTCTTTTTTTGCGTCTTTTAGTATCCTTTTGCCGTTTTTCATTTCTGCTGAGTTGTTTGCTTTTTCTCTGCTTAGAGTCAGCAGCAACAATTTTCTTTTGTGAATCACGATAAAGCTTAGGAGGCTCCAAGCCTAAATCTACAAGGTTGGTATTCTCTTTTGGTATTCTTTTTTTAGGCTTATCCTTCTTCTTCATTTTTAATCCTCTTTATATCCGCACCCAAAAGTAACAGATTTTTTTCAAGGCTTTCATAGCCCCTGTCAATATGCTCAAGCTGATGGATGGTGGACTCACCCTCTGCTCTCAGCGCTGCTACAACAAGTGCGGCACCGCCCCTTAAATCAGTAGCATATACGTTTGCACATTTAAGATATTTGACGCCGTTAATTACCGCCATTCGGTCGTTGATATCAATATCACAGCCAAAGCGATTAAGCTCACTAATATATCTGAATCTGTTTTCAAATATATTTTCTTTTATTACAGATGTTCCCCTTGCCACAGACAGTGCTGCAGCTATCGGTGACTGCGAATCCGTTGGGAAGCCGGGATAAGGCATTGTCTTTATCATTTTAACACGCTTTAATCTGTTAGGTGCTGATATTTCAAGACAATCATCTCTTAAATAAAGCTTGCAGCCCATTTCATTGAATATAGGAAAAACAGGTGTTAATGAGCTCGGCTTAACGTCATGAATTATTATGTTGCCGCCGGTGATGGCACAGGCACTCATATAGGTTGAGGCAAGTATTCTGTCCGGTATAATCCTGTGCTCTGACGGATGCAGTTCACAAACACCCTCAATTTCAACAGTACCCTCACCTGCACCATAAATTCGTGCACCGCAGCTATTAAGAAATTGTACTAAATCGCATATTTCAGGCTCACGGGCTGCATTTACAATTATTGTTCTGCCCCTGGAAATTGCCGAAGCAATAATTATGTTTTCAGTAGCACCGACACTCGGAAAAGGCAAAATAATTTTAGCACCTGTCATACCTCTGCAGGTGCAGTTTATTGATGAGCCGTTTTCAATAATTTCAGCACCCAATGCTCTCAGTGATTTTATGTGAAGGTCAATTGGTCTTGAACCGATATCACATCCACCGGGAAGAAAAATTGAAGCGCTGTGATTACGTGCCAGAAGTGCTCCCAGAAAAAGTATTGATGAACGCATAAGACGCATAACATGCTCGTCAATTTCGCTTCCATTCACAACAGAAGCATCAATTACAATGGTGTTACCGTTCTGCTCAACCTTACAACCAAAGCTTTCAAGTATTCCAAGCGTTTCGCGCACATCACTTAAATCAGGGCAATTATGTATTACTGTAACACCTTTAACAAGAAGTGCTGCCGCCAATATAGGCAATGCAGAATTCTTCGCACCGTGGAGTGTGACCTCCCCTTTTAAGGTGTTTTTACCGTTAATTTTAAAAACATCCATTGAATCACCTCTGCAAGAGTTTTATAAAACATACTATGTTTTACCTTTGCAAAGGTGAATTTTATTATTTTACAAGTGAAAGAATAATTGAGGCAATGCGTTCTCTCGAATCTGTTATTGACATTGCCTTTGCATTTTTTTCAACAGCACTGAGTTTAGCTCTGTCACTGAGCAGGCTGTCAATCATTTCGCTGAGTTTTTCAGATGTTAAATCCTTTTCCTCAAGAATAAATCCTGCATGCCTGTTAACAAGTGCCATTGCATTATGATACTGGTGATTTTCCGCAACATAGGGTGACGGTATCAGAATAGATGCCTTGCCAAGTGCCTCAATTTCCGAAAGTGACGAAGCACCTGCTCTGCCGATTACAAGGTCGGCCGCAGCCATACAGATATCCATATTATCTATGTACTGTCTTACATCCACAGTACCTTTTCTTCCGTTCTCAAATCCTTCTTTTTCAAATTTATCAAGATACTCTGAGCCATTTGTACCGACAGAATGAATATGACAGTACTTTCCGCTTTCGGCACTTGACAAAAGAATATTGAACATTGCTTCGTTCAGCGGTTTTGCTCCGAGTGAGCCGCCAAAGGAAAGAACTAAGTATTTATCATCGGGTATGCCAAGGTGAGCTCTTGCGAAATCTCGATCGGCTTTAAGAAGCTCACCACGAACCGGAAGTCCTGTAACCACAGCCTCATTCTTTGGCTCAAGATGCTTTTTCGCATCCTCAACTGTAAGCATTACACGGTCAACCTCTTTGGCAAGTGTTTTGTTTGTTATGCCGGGGAAAGCATTCTGCTCATGAATACACGTTGGTATACCCATTTTCACTGCACTCTGAAGAACAGGACCTGATACATAACCGCCGAAACCAACAACAACATCAGGATTAAATTCCTTAATTATTTTTTTGCTTTCACCTGATGATTTAACAAGACGGGCAACAGTTTTAACATTGTGAACAACCGCTTTCGGTGCAAATGACCGTTTAAAGCCTGATATATCAATTGTTTTAAAATCAAATCCTGCATTCGGTACAAGCCTTGCTTCCATATGGTCGCTTGTGCCGATAAACAGAATTTCAGAATCTTTTTGAGTTTCTCTGATAAAGGATGCAACGGCAAGAGCAGGATTAATATGACCTGCTGTACCACCAGTGGCAAATAATATTCTCATTTCATCACCTGCTATTAAACTTTCTTTTGGCTGGCTTTTCGTGAAACAGAAAGAACTACTCCAATCTGGAAAAGCAATAGAAGTATTGACGTTCCTCCATAGGAGAAAAACGGCAGTGCTATGCCTGTATTAGGCAGAGTATCTGTTACAACCAAAATATTAAGACCAACCTGAACACCAATCTGCGCAACGATACCGATAATCAGCAGTGCACCGAATCTGTCATGACAACGTGATGCAATAACAAAGCCTCTTATAACCAGTGCTGTAAACAGAATGATTATAAGCGCTGCACCGACAAAGCCCAGCTCCTCACACACAATTGAGAAAATAAAGTCATTCTGCGGCTCGGATACATAAAGATATTTTTGTTTTGAATTGCCAAGACCGACACCGAATAATCCGCCTGAGCCGATTGCGTAGAGCGAGTTATTTGTCTGCCAGCGTGCTCCCCTTGGGTCAAAATCCTTGTCAAGCCACGCTTTAACCCTGTCACCTGCATAATTTTCAAGCATATCAGGCATGGTAATTACTATAAATACAACAAGAACAAGTACAGCCAACCCAAAAGCAAAAAGCTTCCAGTCACTGCCGCCGACCCACATCATAGTTGCACCGATAAGAAACATCAGGATTGTACAAGACATATGGTGCTCAAGAAAAATCAGGCCGCAGAAAACAACAATTATTCCAAGCGGATACAACACACCATACTTGATATTTTTCATTTTGCTGTAATAATCACATATATACGATGCAAAGGTTAATATAATTGTAAACTTTGCCAAATCAGATGGCTGAAAGGTCAGCCCGCCCGGCAAAGGAATCCAGCGCTTGAAGTCACTTTCATCTGCTCCGCCTACATTTGTATGGTAAAAAAGAACAATTATCAAAAGCAGAATCGTAACTGCAAGAAGCGGAACCACTGCTACCTTCAGCCACTTATAATTCACCTTTGACATAACCGCCATCGCAATTAAGCCAACTACAGCAAAAGCAAACTGCCTTGTAAAATAATGATATGAATCATGATTAAATCTGTAATATGCTAATGGATATGATGCAGAAAAAAGCATAATCAATCCTATTGTGAGCAGTGCAATAGTCAATGCCAGAAACGGAATGTCAATACTGCCTGTTACAAAAAAATGATCCTTAGAAATGCCTGTTCTGTTTTTTGCTTTAATTATTTTCTGCTCGCCGCTGCGAGCTGCTCTTTCAGGCATACTATGCTCCTTTCAAAAATTTTTATCTGTTATAAACGCCGAAATACAAAATTAATAATCCAACTGCACAGCCGATTGCGTTAACAAATGAAAAAACAACGCAAATTTTCTTTTCCTTCCAGCCGCACATTTCAAAATGATGGTGAATGGGTGCCATTTTAAATACACGCTTGCCGTGCGTAATTTTGAAATAACCAATCTGAATAATATCACTCATTGTTTCGCAAACATAAACAATACCGATTGGCAGTAAAATCAGCGGGCATTTGCACAGATACCCCATTGCCACAACCATACCGCCTAAAAACAGCGAACCGGTGTCACCCATAAAGGTTTTGGCAGGATTCCAGTTCCAGCAAAGGAAACCGAGCACACCGCCGAGGAGAGCACCTGCAAATATTTTAAGACCTGCAAATTCCATCCACTGACCGATAATAATGAAGGAAACGGCAACTGTAACTGTAACAGATGAGCAAAGACCATCAATACCATCGGTAAGATTAACTGAATTTACACAGCCATAGACAATGAAAAATGAAAGCACCCAGAAAATAATTGCTGTGAAAATATTTTTTTCAAAATTAACTGTTCCGATAAAAGGAATGTTCCAGCTTGTGTTATGTGACAGCCAAAGTGTTAAAATAAATCCAAAGGTCATAATAAGCTGACCCAGTGTTTTTTGCTTTGCTGTCAGACCTTCATTTCTTTTCATCTTTATTTTAATAAAATCATCAGTAAAGCCGACAACACCAAAACCAAGTGCAAGAACTATACCGCTGATAAGAAGCACTAAGTCCCTGTGCGTCATTGCATTCATCACATCAGAAGTTTCTACATTTATATTTAATGCAAAAACAGCCACAAGCATTGTAACAGCAAAGGAAACAATAATACCGATAATAAACATCAGTCCGCCCATATTAGGTGTTCCCTGCTTTGATTTGTGCCATGACGGTCCAATCTCTAAAATAGTCTGTCCAAACTTCAGCTTTCTAAGCCAGGGAATAATAATAAATCCAAGACCTGCAGTAATTCCAAGTGCAATTACAACGCTTATGATAGTACTAATCATTCTTTTTTACCTCATATACTTTATTTATAACGTCCTCGAGTTTCATTCCCCTTGACGCTTTAAAAACAATTGTGTCACCTTTTTCAATAAGGGGTATCAGATTTTCACAAAGTTCATTTTTGCTGTCAAAGTGAAAAGCATTTTTCATACCTAATTCTTTGGCTCTGCTCACAATATGCTCAGCCATTTCACCATATGAGAAAAGGTAATCAATTTTATTCTGAGCAACCATTTCACCAACTGACATATGTGCCTGCTTTGAATATTCGCCAAGCTCAAGCATATCGGCAAGAACGGCTATTTTCCTCTTACCCTCAGTATTAGAGAGGGTTGTGAGTGCCGCTCTCATTGAATCAGGGCTTGCATTATAGCAATCCTCAATACAGGTTATTCCGTTAAAGGCAACACTTTTCTGCCGCATACCCTCCGGAACATAAGCTGCCAGTGCATCAGCAGCAGACTGATAATCAACCTGAAGAATATATCCGACTGCAAATGCTGCAAGAGCGTTATACACATTATGTATTCCGATTGTAGGAATCGTGATTTCCTGCTTAAGCGTATCATTGCAAAATGAAACAGTAAATGTTGTTTTACCATCTTTTTCAATTATATTCTCTGCTATAAAATCAGCATTTTGGGTGTTCTTTACTGCATATGTGATTACCGGGTAATCATCACCCAAATCAACAGTCTGAAGCATATCATCATCACCGTTTAAAATAAGCGGATAACCGTGCTTCATACCGCTGAGTATCTCTGTCTTAGCCTTGAGTATTCCCTCACGTGAGCCGAGATTTTCAATATGCGAAACACCTATATTTGTTATCAATGACAATGTTGGCTCAACAGCATTAGACAGCCTTTGTATCTCTCCGAAATGGTTCATACCCATTTCAATGACTGCCGCCTCAGTCTGATAATCAAGACGAAACAGCATCTGAGGAACACCGATTTCATTATTAAGATTGCCCTGCGTTTTAAGAGTTTTATACTTTGCACCCAAAACAAGAGCAATAAATTCCTTTGTAGTTGTTTTGCCGACTGAGCCTGTAAGCCCTACCACCGGGAGAACAAATTTTCTTCGGTACCAATTGCTGAGTAACAGCATTGCTGCACTTGTTTCGCCAACAATAACCTGAGGTAAATCAATATCGAGCTTATGGTCGACCATAAGTGCCGCCGCACCCTTTTCCTTCGCCTCAGCAGCAAAGCTGTGGGCATCAAAGCGTTCACCTCTGATACAGATAAAAAGACAGCCCTTTGTTATCTTTCTTGTGTCAATACAGATGTCTGTTATAACGGCTTCACCAACAGCATCTGCACCCAAAGCATATGCAATTTCTTTTAAAGTGATTTTTTCCATATTAATTCAATGTGCCGAGGATTTCGGCAACGACTTCTCTTTCGTCAAAATGTATTGTGCCTGTCGGCAGAATCTGGTAGGTTTCGTGACCCTTGCCTGCAAGAAGAATAATATCATCCTTTTGTGCATTTGCAATTGCATATGCAATTGCATCACGCCTTTGCTCAACTACCTCATAAGGCGTATCAATACCAACCATACCCTCAAGAATATCCTTAATGATTTCACCGGGATTTTCACTTCTCGGATTATCTGAGGTTACTACGCAGAAGTCAGAAAGCTCTGCGGCAATTTTACCCATCTTAGGTCTTTTTGTTTTATCTCTGTCACCGCCGCAGCCAAACACTGTAACGACTCTTCCCTTGGCAATTTCTTTAAGTGATGTGATTATATTTTCAAGTCCGTCAGGTGAATGAGCATAGTCGATTATTATTGTGAAATCCCTGTCACAGGGTACAACCTCAATTCTGCCCTTAACACCATTGGACTTTCTAATAGCAAGAAGCACCTGTTCAAATTCAACGCCAAGTGCCAGTGCAATAGCTGCAGCACAAAGTGAATTGTATACTGAAAATCTTCCCGGGATAGGACAATAGCATCTGCCGATTGTATCACCAACAAGCTCATACTCGACGCCGCTTGATTTAAAGCTTACATTTTTGGCAATGTAGCTTGCATTATTCGTATTGACAGCATAGGTAATCAGCTTATCAATATCAAGCCCCTCAACAATTTTCAATCCGTTTTCATCGTCAGCATTTGTAACTGCTATATCACTGTTTTCAAACAGAATACGCTTCGAGTTAAAATAATTTTCCCATGTTTTATGATAGTCAAGATGATCCTGTGTAAGATTGGTAAATGCTCCTACTGCAAAACGCAGACCATTAACCCTGCCCTGAGCCAGTGCCTGGGAGGAAACCTCCATAACACAATACTCACACTCAGCCTCAACCATCATTGCAAAAAGTTTCTGCAGCTCATACGGATCAGGCGTTGTATACTTGGCAGGATAAACCTCATCGCCTATCATATTCTGAACAGTGCCGATAAGACCTACCTTTTTTCCCACATTCTCCAAAATCTGCTTAATGAGAAATGTAGTTGTTGTTTTGCCGTTAGTACCTGTTAATCCGATAAGCTTAAGCTTTTCTGCCGGGTTGCCATAGAAGTTGGCACAAATCGGTGAAAAGTCGGCTCTTGAATTTTCCACAAGTATCTGGTTATTCAGACCTAAGTCACGCTCAACCACAACCGCAGCCGCACCCTTGTCAAGCATTTCAGCCGCAACTGAATGACCGTCAAAGACAGCACCTTTAACACAGACAAACAGAAATCCCTCTTTAACAAGTCGTGAATCCTGCGTAACATCAGTCACTTCAATATCATCATATGTGTTTAATACCTTAACACCTTTTAAAATTTGTGACAGTTTCATTGTTTAATCCCCTTTGCTTATTATGCAAATTATTATCAGTCAAGAACTGATTCGGTATTTTTGAAGGATACTGTTATAACAGTTCCCTGCTCAACCTCTTTATCCTTTTCCTCGCTCTGACGTGCTGCAATAACATTACCATTTGCTAAATCATTGCCTGCAATCTCAATGTTAATCTTGCTGCTCTGTGCAAGACTTTTAGCCTCACTGACTGTTAAGCCTGTAAAATCAGGCACCTTGACAGTCCGTCGCTTGTTTTCATCCGTGTAAATATAAATCGTTCCGCCGTTCGGTATTGTTTCTGCGCTGGTAGGACATTGTCTTACGACCTTGTCACCCTTACCGACAACGGTGTAATTAAGTGAATATTCGTCAATTTCCTTTTTAGCTTCATCAAGCGATTTACCTGTTACGTTCGGTGTATAGCTCGATAAATTTTTAAGCTCGTCATCATCATACTTAGGCTCTATTCCGAGCACACCCATAGATTCTTCAATTATCTGTGCTGCAATCGGTGCACACAAAGCACCGCCGCCTAAATCCTGATTAGGCTCATCTACAATGATAATCATTGCAAGCTCAGGGTCATCACTCGGAGCAATTGCACCGAAGGAAACAATATACTTATCTCCTTCGCCCTCCTTAGACTCACCAAGCTTTGTTGAAGTACCTGTTTTGCCGCCTACTCTGTAACCGGCAACATAACCATTTTTACCTGTACCGTTATCTACAACCGCTTTCATCATTTCACGCACGGTTTTTGAAGTTTCCTCACTGATAACCTGTCTTACTACCTTAGGCTCTGTTTTTTTAACAGTTTTGCCATCCGAATCAACGATTGATGATACAAGATAAGGCGTAACAAGCTTGCCGCCATTAGCCACCGCACAAAGTCCCGTACATACCTGAATTGGTGTAAGCGAGTTTGTCTGACCAAACGCAGCAGAGGAAAGCTCAACGATACCATACTGTTCTTCCTGATAGTATTGAGGTGACGCTTCACCGGGAAGGTCAATGCCTGTAGTCTGTGTAAAACCATAGGCATCAAAATATTTAAAATAGTTATGTACACCAAGTTTCTGACCAACTGTGATAAAGAACGGGTTACAGGAATTCTCAAGTCCCTGTGTAAAGGTTTCGTGTCCGTGACCGGGATGATAGTGACACTTCATAATGTAATTTTCAACCTTAATTGCACCTGTGCAGTTGAAGGTTGTATTAAGTGAAACAACATTTTCCTCAAGTGCAGCGGAAGCAATGAAGGTTTTGAAAACCGAACCCGGAACATATGTGTCACTGACATTAAAGTTTCTCCACTGATTCTGGACTGCGGCGCTTTCTGCCTCTTCCTTTTTCTTTTTGTCGGTTATTTTTTCTATTTCTTTAATATTTTTGTCATAAGTCAGGGTATAAGGATCATTGCAGTCAAAATCAGGAAGTGATGACATTGCATAAACAGCACCCGTTTTGCAATTCATAACAACACCATAGGCACCCTTTGCCTGATACTCCTCAAGTGTTTCTCTAAGCCCCTTTTCAAGGTAGTACTGAATTGTCTGGTTGAGTGTTGTAACGAGTGACATACCATCTGTTGCTTCGACAGTTGTTTCATACTCACTTGCAATATTGTTTGAATAAGCATCCTTGGCAGTAATTACTCTGCCGTTTGTTCCGGTGAGATCTTCATCATAAAATGCTTCAAGACCCGAAAGTCCCTGATCGTCAGCACCTGTAAAACCGATAACAGATGAAGCCACTGAGCCGTAAGGATAATATCTCTTCGTTGTCTGCTCCATTCCTATGCAGTTGAGCTTATTCTCTGAAATAAATTCCGAAATTTCTTCCTTTATGTTATTTTCGACCTTTTTCTCAACGATAGCATAATGGCTTTCCTGCTTTGTTTTCTCTATAAGCTCCTCTTTCTGTTCATCGTCATATTCAAAAAGCTCTGTGAACTTATCCACAATCATGGCTCTTCGTTTTTCTGTTTCCTGCTCTTTTTTAGCAATTTCCTCTTTTGTGGCATCCTCAGCAGGCTCAAGCACAATCGCCAGCGGATCAATATAAATGTTCCATACAGTTGCCGACTGAGCTAAAACATTGCCTTCACTGTCGTAAATTGTTCCGCGCATTGCTGATATCTCGCTGTCACGCATCTGCTGACTTTCCGCTTTCAGTGATAACTCCTCACCTCTTACAATCTGCAAATAAAAAATTCTTGCCACATTGGTTGACAGGAGAAAAATCATTACAGCCGCCAAAATAAGCAATCTTTTCAGCATATTTTTGCCTGTATTTATCCGCATAGCTTTTCCTCCTCGCAATTGTTATCTTATTTAATAAAAACTATTTGAGAGTTAGATATTTTCTAACCCTCAATATTTTACGCAATTAATATTTATAATATTACTTATTCTCAGTGTCGGCTTCAGTTTGCTCAAGAAGCATAAGGGCGGCAGCTTTTCGCTCCTCTTTAAACTGAGAAACATCAATATATCTTATCTGATTAGACTGCACCTTGGACATACCAAGTTTGTCCACTGCATACTTATCAATCATACTCATTGACACCAGTGAATTAAGCTCGCTGTTTATTCTTGTATTTTCGCTTTCCGCTACTGACAACTCCGTCTGCAGGTTTGAAATCTCATGTGTAAGCTCATTCCTGACCGCATATGTATGCAAAACTCCAAAAAACATTCCGAGAAAGGCAAGGGCTACACAGACTATGCAGGCAGCTTTAATTAAAGTTGCTCTCTGCTCTTTGATAAGCTGTGCCCTGCTTTTTCTTGTATTATTGTTTCTAACCTTTAAATCTCTGTTTCTTTGCTTTTTTGGTGCATATGCAGGTGCAGCAGATGACCTGCTGACATCAAATGCCTTCAGCGCATAAGCAGCATCGGATTGATACGAATATCTTCTGAAATCACCGGAATTAGTCATCTTCTCACCTCTTTCTGTAAATAATATTGTCAGTATTTTTCAAATACTCTAAGTCTTGATGACCTTGCTCGCGGGTTAATTTCAAGCTCCTGCTTTGACGGTGATATCGGCTTTAATGCCTTACCCTTCGGTTTGTTACCGCAAACACATACAGGAAACTCCTTGGGACAGATACAGCCCCTTGTCCAGTCATTAAATTTTTCTTTTACTATTCTGTCCTCCAGCGAATGGAAGGTAATTATGGCAATTCTGCCTCCGTGATTGAGGCAGTCAAATGCATCATCAAGTGCCTTTTTCAGCACATCAAGCTCACCGTTAACCTCAATTCTTATTGCCTGAAAGGTTCGTCTTGCAGGATGTGACTCCCTCATTGCCTTCTGAGGCATTGAGGCTTTTATTATATCAACAAGCTCAAAAGTAGTTTCAATAGGATTTTCTGCTCTCGCCTTAACAATATTGGCAGCTATTCTGCGTGAAAACTTTTCCTCGCCATACTTAAAAATAATATCAGCAAGCTCCTGCTCACTGTAATTATTGACAACATCCTTAGCGCTTAATCCGCTTTTGCTCATTCGCATATCAAGCGGAGCATCCTTATGAAATGAAAAGCCACGCTCACCGTTATCAAGCTGATAGGAGCTCACTCCCAAATCAAGAAGCAGACCATCAATTTGTTCAACATCAAGATTTTTTATAATTGATTTTATATTGGAAAAATTATCGTTGACAATTATTACATTATCTCTGCCGCCGAGCCTTTTATTAAGAACCGAAATTGCATCGGGATCCTGATCAACTGCAATGAGCTGTTTTGCATATTTTGCAATTTCACCGGAATGACCGCCGCCCCCGGCAGTACCGTCAACTATAATTTTTGTATTATCTAAATTCAGAGCCTTTATCGACTCATCAAAAAGCACGCTTTTATGAACAAACTCCATATTACTCATTACCCTTCAGCTTGTCCATCAAATCATACATACCCTGTGAATGGTCATATGTATTGTAGATTTTATCGTATTCTTCAGTATTCCAGATTTCAATAACCTTACCCTTACCCTTGAACACAACTGTTGATGCATTCTCAAGCATAGCCGCAGCCTTAAGTCTTTGATTAACCGTAAAACGCCCCTGTGCATCAAGAGTTGATTCCTCAGCATTATCAAGGAAAGAGGTGGTTGCGTCATACTTTTGATTTTCCGTACCGATCTGCATGGACTCATAGGTTTCCTCAAAATGGTCAACGGGATAAAGAGTAAGACACTTACAGCCTCTTACGGTAACAGCAACCATATAAAATTCCTTACCAAGCCTTTCACGCCACTTTGTAGGGATAGAAAGACGACCCTTAGAATCAAGCTTATAACCATCAAGTGTGCCGACAAATAAGCGCATATCTTTCTCTCCTTTCATCATTTTGTGGGAATTAGTTTGGGATTTTAGTGAATTCTTTGGGAATTTATTGGATTTTCTTCCTCTACTACATTATAGTTAGGCAAATAAAGTTTGTCAAGGAATAATTAGAAGTTGAGCTAATTGTAACTAAATTGTAATCTTTAGATTTTTCAGACTGTTGTTTATTTAAATACAATATGTTATAATTTTTATATCAAATTTAAGGAGAGCAATATGGAAGGTTACAAATCAACATGGCGTGAGAAAATCGGCTATGGTGTAGGCGCAATAGGGCTTGACCTGAGCTACGGCTTATTTTATTCCTATTTATCCTACTATTTATCAAGTGTGCTTGGTCTTAAAGAGGGATTTCTGCTCCTGCTGACACCGCTTGCAAGAATATGGGACGGCATCAACGACCCGATGATGGGCACAATTGTCGATAGCACAAAAACAAAAATGGGCAAATACAGACCCTGGATTGTTATCGGAGCTATATCAAATGCGGTAGTGCTTTCGCTGCTGTTCACAAGCTTTGGTATGAGCGGAACTAAGCTTTATATCTATATAGCAGTTATGTATATACTTTGGGGTATGACCAACACAATGGCAGATATCCCCTACTGGTCAATGGTGCCAAGCTTCACCACCGACCCGAGCGACAGAAATCTCGTTGCAACAGTTGCAAGAACCTTTTCAGGATTGGGTCAGGGTATAATTACAGTAGCAACACCGATTATTCTGCCCATGCTTTCAAAGGGTATGACCACCACGGACAAGGGTTATTCGGCAGGCGGTTTTTCAAAATGGGCAATCATCTGTGCAGGTTTGCTTGTTCTCTTTTCAACAATCTGCGTATTTTCAACAAAGGAAAAGCATGTTGTATACAGTAACAAAGAAAAATTTTCATTCAAAAAGATGTTTAAGGTTATTGCAAAAAATGACCAGTTAGTTGTATTTATAATATTTGCTATGGTATCCAACGCAGGCTGGTATTTAACAAGCGGTACAGCCGTGTACTATTTCACCGACGTACTCGGCAAGCCTGAGGCACAAAGCCTGTTTGCAACAATCGGTGCAGTCGGCTCTGTACTCGGTCTGCTGGTAATTCCCCTGTTATCAAAGAAGATGAGCAAAAGAAGCATTTATCAGTTTTCAATAATCATGACAATTGCAGGCTATGCTTTGATGTTCCTGTTCGGTCCTGTTCTGAAAATTACAATAGCATTGGACATCAGCTATATTTTAGCTTCAATCGGTATCGCTTCAATGTTTGTTGCACAGACAATCTTCCTTGCTGACATAGTCGACTACGGAGAATACAAAAACGGTGAAAGAAACGAGTCAATCACCTTTTCAATGAAAGGCTTTCTGCAGAAGCTTGCATATACCATTCAGACAATCATCCTGTTCGGCGGTTTAAAGGTTATGGGTTATAATGAACAGATTACAGGCGGAACTGTCAATGATTCAACCAAAACAGCAATTGGTATTATTGCCTTTGCGATCCCTCCTGTGCTTATGATAATTTCTCTCATTGTATTTTCAACCAAATTCAAAATACACGGTGAGCTTGCTGATAAGGTGCATAATTTTATTGTTGAAAAACGCTCGACAGAAGAAAAAGAATAATTTGAAAAGAAAAAACACAGGAAATCGTAATGATTTCCTGTGTTTCAGCCTGTAGAAAAACCCTAAATCCGGAAAGGATTTAGGGTTAAATTTTTAAGA
>OFGK01000422.1_pt1 | contig 38555 bp, 33 predicted proteins | sample 1521771 | NCBI WGS metagenome assembly OFGK01 (sample SAMEA3504088, study PRJEB24116) | mouse gut metagenome | biome: mouse gut; feature: mouse-associated habitat; material: faeces | place: Denmark | collected 2011 | reverse complement strand
CTGTTCCAGCGTCAAGCCACGCTCTACACGCAGGTCTTTCAAGCGTTCTTGTATGGATAAAGACATTCACATCCCTCCTTGTCTGCTCTATAAACTGGAATTGTTATCTTTCTGTCCAAGAGTCAAATCTTGTTGAAATTTGTGGGTCATATAAAGGACAGCCAAAATCAATTAAAATATCCATAAGAGCGTTCATATCAGCTTCTTGCATACCATAGCAATCAAATCTTACGATTTGCGAAGTCGTAAAAATCTGAAATGCACCATGTCCTTCTTTTTCAAAATCCCTGCCTCCGTCTTGAATCGTCCAGTCGGAAAAAGTAGTGATCACTTTCTTCAAAATATCATCAATCGGAAGAATTTCTAATACTTCCATTACCTCTCCATCACAACACGCTGTCTGATATACAGTTGCATGGTCATGTGCGGCATTTTCCTTGTACTTCCAGAAATTCAAATCCATACTCATCACACAATCCTCCTGTAAAAAAATTAAATTCCGATTTCTCGTTCTGTGCTTTCCCATTATACCACAATTCCGAGAGCGTGGAAATAGCGAGTTTTCCGGGCTGATTTCCTACCTCTTGGATATACGGCACAGGCAATCAAAAAAGTATACACTTGAGATAGTTCATCGATGGACAAGCCTCTTGAAAACTAAATGACCGTCTGAAAAGGAATACCCCGGCTGGGGAAGTGTGCTGTGACCCCGCTTCTGGACACCGTGACCAGAGAGGGTGAGCGTACCAACGCCGGAACACGCCGCAGGAATGGGGCAGGAAGCCTTTTCGGGGAAAACGGCAGCAAGAAGAACAACGGAGGGAGTGCATGAAAGAAAGACCCTATCAACATTTGCCACCGCTGGAACACAGGCCGGACAGCTTCCCCTACCGCATGACCCCGGCGCAGAGGAAGCGGGCCAGCAGCCTGATCCGCCGGGAGTGCTGCAACTGTGGTGGTGGAAACTGCTTTGCGCTGGACGATGGCGACACCTGCACCTGTCCGCAGATGATTACATTCTCCGTCTGCTGCAAGTGGTTTCGCTGGGCGGTCTTGCCGCTGGATAGGACGCTGGAAGCGGAGATTTACCGTGACTGTGCTTTGAAACGCTGCTCGGTCTGCGGAAAGCCCTATGTGCCAAAATCCAACCGGGGCAAATACTGCCCGGACTGCGCCGCCAGAGTTCACAGGCGGCAGAAAACAGAAAGTGAACGGAAAAGGAGGTCTGCTGTGGACAGTTAAGGCGGGAAAAAGCCTTGATTTGCAAGGCTCCGCAAGTCCCAAACCGGGGTGGGCGGTATGTTTTATCGCCCACCCCGGAAAACGGGCTTCTAACCGTCCACAAAACACGCTATGACAAACACGATTTACATTCACCAGCCGGAGAAAGCTATCAGCTTCACCCGGCTCCCCAATTTTCTCTTTGAAGCCCCCTCATTCAAGCCCCTGTCCAACGAAGCGAAGGTGCTGTACGCCTTTATCCTGCGGCGGGCGGAGTTATCCCGGAAAAACGGGTGGGCGGACGAGTACGGTCGCATTTACCTGTATTATCCCATTTGCGAGGTGGTTGCCCTGCTCCATTGTGGGCGGCAAAAAGCAGTCAACACCTTGCGAGAGTTGCAGTATGCGGAGTTGATTGACATTAAGAAACAGGGCTGCGGAAAACCCAATCGCATTTATCCAAAATCTTATGAAGCGGTTTCAAACACCGACTTTAAGAAATCCGATTATGGTACGCGGTCGAATTGAAAACCGTACTCGACAAGTACGATAATCAATCCTCTTGAAGTACGGAAACTGGACGGTATATAGAAATACAAAGATTAAAACGATTGATTTATATCTATTTCATTCCTATCCTATCAGAGATAATTTTGGCGGGGAAACCCGCTGGAAAGGAAGGGAACGGGGAAAGGAGTTTCATGGCACAACACGCAATTTTGCGATTTGAAAAGCACAAGGGAAATCCGGCAAGACCGCTGGAAGCCCATCACGAACGGCAAAAGGAACAGTACGCCAGCAATCCCGACATTGACACCAGCCGAAGCAAGTACAATTTCCACATTGTTAAGCCGGAGGGCAGGTACTACCACTTTATACAGAACCGTATTGAACAGGCTGGCTGCCGCACTCGCAGGGACAGCACCCGGTTTGTAGATACGCTGATTACCGCCAGCCCGGAGTTTTTCAAGAAGAAGTCCCCAAAGGAGATACAGGAATTTTTCCAGAGGGCGGCTGATTTCTTAATCGGGCGGGTAGGGACAGAAAATATCGTGTCGGCGGTGGTACACATGGACGAGAAAACGCCCCACCTGCATTTGACCTTTGTTCCGCTGACAAAGGACAACCGCCTGTGTGCAAAGGAGATTATCGGCAACCGGGCAAACCTGACGAAGTGGCAGGACGATTTTCACGCCTATATGGTGGAGAAATATCCTGACTTGGAGCGTGGGGAGAGCGCCAGCAGGACAGGCCGGAAGCATATCCCCACCCGGCTTTTCAAACAGGCGGTTTCCCTCTCCCGGCAGGCAAGAGCCATTGAAGCCACACTGGACGGCATTAACCCGCTGAACGCCGGAAAGAAAAAAGAGGAAGCCCTCTCCATGCTGAAAAAGTGGTTCCCGCAGATGGAGAATTTCTCCGGGCAGTTGAAAAAGTACAAGGTCACAATCAATGACCTGCTGGCGGAGAATGAGAAGTTGGAAGCAAGGGCAAAGGCCAGCGAAAAAGGAAAGATGAAAGATACGATGGAACGGGCAAAGCTGAAAAGCGAACTGGACAATTTACAGCGGCTGGTTGACCGTATCCCGCCGGATATACTGGCGGAACTGAAACGTCAGCAGCGGCACACGGTAAAGGAAAGGTGATAGATATAAGCAGAAATTTTCGCCGCCTCTGTGCGGCATTGTACCTTGAAAACTGAATATGGAGGACACTGGATGGCAAAAAGTGAAAGCGATATTTTTACACCCCGAACAGGGCAGGTTATACAAGCAGAGAACGGCACGCAGTATTTTGTATGTGGGAACAACCGTATAAAAATCTCCGAACACTTCGCCGCAGGCGGGAAGCCCCTCGGTGATCTGATTGTAGATGTGGTGCGGCATACCGCAGAAAAAGCCGCTTCAACCTGATAGCCCATCATTGATAACACGCCCACGCTTATGATATAATTGCCATAGAGCAAAAGTATTGTAAGCGTGGGTTGTTTCTTTAGAAGGAGGATTTTTACGGTGAAACAACCTTACAATACTACGATTTACAACACGGCGCTTTATATGAGATTGAGCCGGGACGATGAACTGCAAGGAGAAAGCGGGAGTATTCAGACACAACGCATGATGCTCCGGCAATATGCCGCCGAGCATGGCCTGAATGTCATAGATGAATATATCGACGATGGATGGTCTGGAACGAACTTTGACAGGCCGGATTTTCAGAGAATGATTGATGACATTGAGGACGGGAAAATCAACTGCGTTGTTACGAAGGATTTATCCCGCTTAGGCAGAAACTACATTCTGACCGGCCAGTACACGGAAATCTACTTTCCCAGCAAAGGCGTCCGCTATATCGCTGTCAATGACAATGTGGACACCATCAACGGAGAGAATGAGCTTGCCCCATTCCTCAACATTCTGAATGAAATGCACGCCCGCCAGACCAGCAAAAAGGTAAAGGCGGCCATGCGGACACGGTTCGCAAATGGCGCACACTATGGAGCCTATGCTCCGCTTGGCTATGTCAAAGACCCAGATAAGAAAGGCCATCTTCTGATTGACCCGGAAACAAGGTGGATTATCGAAAAGATTTTTGACCTTGCCGTTCATGGCCGGGGAGCCGCCAGCATTACACGGATTTTGGTCGAAGAAAAAGTACCTACTCCCGGCTGGCTGAATTTCCAGAGATACGGCACTTTCGCAAATATCTATGCCGGAGCGCCGGAGGAAAAAGCCTATGCGTGGACGATAGCGCAGGTGAAAAGTATTCTGAAAGAGGAAACCTATATCGGACACAGCGTCCACAATAAGCAGACCAACATTTCATTCAAAAACAAGAAGAAAGTACGCAAGCCAAAAGAGGAATGGTATCGTGTGGAGAACACCCACGAAGCGATTATTTCCGAAGATGTGTTCCGTCAAGTACAGGAGCAGATTTGCAACAGGCGCAGACGGCAGAAGAACGGCACAACACAGATATTTTCCGGGCTGGTAAAATGTGCGGACTGCGGCTGGTCGCTGGCCTATGGTATGAACAGCCAGAACAAAAATCCCTATGCCCACTACCATTGTAGCAAGTACGGGCAAGGATTGCACCAGTGTTCCATGCACTATATCCGCTATGATGTGCTTTACGCCTATGTCCTTTCCCGTCTGCAATACTGGTCTGTGCTGGCACAGCAGGATGGGGACAAACTTCTGAAACGGCTACTTAACGCCAGCGACAAGGAACGCAATACTGCAAGGAAGCGGCAGACAGCCGAACTGAAAAAGGCGGAAAAGCGCAAAGCAGAAGTAGACACCCTGTTTGCAAAAATGTATGAGGACTGGTCTGCCGGACGCATTACAGAATACAATTTCAATATGCTGTCCGAAAAGTATCAGGGCGAACAGCGAGAATTGGACGTAAAAATTGAACGGCTTCACGAAGCGATGGAGACCGCCGCCCAGACAGCGGTTGACGCTGAAAAGTGGATAGGTCTGATGAAACAGTATGTCAATCCCACAGAATTGACGGCTGAACTTCTGAATACGCTGATTGAAAAAATCCTTGTCCATGAAGCGGTCAAAAGTGAGGACGGAAGCCGGGAACAGGAAGTGGAAATCTTCTACCGCTTTATCGGCAAAATCGAATGACACATCTTGAGATACCCAACAATATCTTTAACTAAGGGAAACGGGAGCAGCTGTCCCTGATTTAGAGACTTTGCTGGAAATCTCTAAATTATATGACATCACGATAAATGACATATTAGAACCAAAGATACAGCCACAGAAGATAACGGATTTTGAGCAGATTTCAACAATTTCTGAAAAGGAACTGAAAGAAGTGTTAGGACAGTTTGATACTAATTCGCTTGTAACAGCTTTAATGGGGGCGTCTCCTGAAACAAATTGCTTTTGTGAAAGATTATTTTCCGATATAGATTTTGAAATGACAAGAAAAAATATAGGCAGAATTAGAATAGAAACTGTTGAGGATATGCAGAACCAAATAGTTGCTATGATAAATTTGCAGACGGTTGACAAGGAAATATAGTATATGAAAAATTCATATGAATTCATGGCAAAGCGTACCGCAAAAAACAGCGTAAAGGCGCATGGAACAATAAATTGTAAACCATGCGTCTTTTTTGAGCCGGGAAGGAGGAGCGTGAGCGACAACATTCAGAACACTACCACGGGGTGGATAACGCCCTATTTCGAATGAAACAAATGAAGAAATCCGATCGTGGCGGGATACAATACGCCGGCTACGGGCCAGACGATCCAGGAGGAACCCCAATCCTGGGTAACAAAGCTATAAGCCAGATAGATCGCGGTGGCTATTAACCAGTAAATGCCAGATACGGTGGCCATGAACGGCTGCCTTTTCTTTTTTTCTTTGGAATAATCGCCTTCCTGCAAAAGTTTTTCAAAGCTGGACCAGATGATGCCGCTGTGTATGAAAAAAGTGACTCCAATACCGGCGATAACGAGTGTCGTTGAAAGCATAGCTGTCAGAAACAGGGTATTTTCATCATTAATAATTGCGCCGGCAAACAGCGGGATTAAAGACAGGATGCACAGGCAGCTGCCGATGATATTATTTTTAGCATGAATATTTTTATACTGCTCCTTGCGCTCCTTTACCATTCCGCTGACACCGTACTCCGTTTCAAATACTTCTTTTTCCAAATAGTCAAAAGAGGCGGATTTATTGCTGCTTGAAATAAAAATAGCGACCGCCGTTGCCACAAGAATGAGCAGAACAATCATGCCTATGCCCGTGGCCGCCTGTTCCGGCAGATGGTATTCGGGCATTTCACTGGCCGCTGATCCGAGGAACAGGCAAACAGGGGACAGGATACATAAAAATATCGCATAAGCGATCGGCTTTGAAGTGGCGGCTTTTATGGAAAGAAATGCATTTGCTTCTTCCATGGACACCCTTCTTAATGAAGATTCTTCTTCGGCGGAAACTGAAAATTCTTCTTCTTCCATTTCATCTTTGAGTAAATAATCAATACTTACTCCCAGCAAATGCGAAAGGCGTATCATTTTTTCATAGTCGGGGATGGATTGCGCGCTTTCCCATTTTGAGACGGACTGCCGGGTGACATCCATCTGTTCTGCCAGTTCTTCCTGCGACCATCCGTTTTTCTTACGGAGCTGAATAAGTTTATTTGCGAAAATCATAGTAGATCTCCTCCTTTTTGTTTTTTTGTATGTTTATTTTAGTGATTCTGCCGGTTGCACACCACCTACCGACGCCATGCAATATGTCAACCAGCAGTTGCATTTTTGATCCGGGCAGTGTTTGGCATGACAGAAGGGGAAAAGTTTATATTTTTTTTAAAAATGTGTGAAGCCATCTTATGTATTTCAGGAATATATATAAGAAGGCTTTTTCATGTTTACAATTATAATAAAAAAATCTCATTATAGTAAAGGAGGAATGGATCATGCTATGTGATTTAATTTATAACGCGCAGAAAGGCGACAAAGAGGCAATGCTGGAATTAATTCAAAAATTTTCCCCGTTATTCAGAAAGTATGCCAGGAAATTGAATTACGAAGACGCTTACGAAGATATTATTCTCTTTTATATGGAGATGATACGTTCCGTGAATTTGGAAAGGATTGTCAGCTTGGAGGATGGAGCGGTCATTTCTTACATAAATGTTTCTATTATAAATTATTATAACAAAAGAGTGCGGCAAATCATACGGTGTGAAAAAGAAGTGGCGTTGTCAGACTTGACGGAAGAACAAAAATATTATGTAGAAGCGCGGGCAGCCAAATTAAATCAAACAGATTTTTTTGCAGAATTGGGGATTAAGAGTCTGCTGAGCGAAAAAGAATACCAGATCATTTATCAGATCTATGAGGAAGGTTATACGGCGGCAGAAATTGCCAGAATATCCCAACAATCAAGGCAATCGGTAAATCAGCTAAAACAGAGGGCTTTGAAAAAAATAGCGGATTTTTTGAAAAAATATTCAGGATAAAGAAAGAAGGTGAAAGATTCAAAATTAAAAATTTTTAATCCTGCACTATAAAGTTGTGCAGAAATGGAGGGAAACATGGATGAAACAGAAGTAGCGGTAAGGCTGGAAGCGCATGAACAGCGGATCGATTCCCTGAAGCGCCGTACCGATGATTTAGAGACCCGGAGCAAGGCGATCCAGGAGCTTGCGATATCGGTCAACAGGATGGCAGTCAGCATAGAGAATATGCTGCAGGAGTTGAACCAACAGGGAAGCAGACTGGAAACGCTGGAAAGAGTGCCGGTGGAAACCGGAAAAGTGATAAAAGCGGCGATTATTACGGCATTGTCGGGAGGATTCATTAGTGCTATCGTGACAGCGGTTTTGAAGTCAATATAAGATTTGGGGAAGGAGGAAACCGTATGGATAAAGGAGTGATTATACATAAGGAGAAGATAGGAAGATGGCTAAAAGCGGCCGGGATAAGGGCGGCAAAAACGATGGCCCAAACGGCAGCGGCAACCATCGGAACGGCGGCGGTGTTAAAGGATGTGGACTGGATGATGGCGCTGTCCGCCTCCCTTCTGGCGGGTTTACTGTCGCTGCTGACGTCGGTGGCAGGCCTGCCGGAGTTAAAAACAGAGTAAAAAACAGAAAAAGAGGGAAGTGTTATGAAGATAGGAATAAATTGCGGGCATACCATAAGCGGGCCGGGTTATGGAGCGGTTGGGATCATAAAAGAATCGGAACATACGAGACGGATAGGCAATGCGTTGAGGGATCAGTTGAAGGCTGCCGGAATAGAAACGGTGGACTGCACGATAGACAGGGCTGATACGCAGCGGGAGTATTTACAAATGGCGACGGCGCTTGCCAACAAAGAAGATTTGGATTGGTTTATCAGCATTCATTTCAATGCCTCTCCCGGCCATTTGGGGCAGGGCGTGGAGATCTATACCTATGAGGGGAGGCAATATGAGGAGGCGGTAAATATATGCGCGAACTTTGCAAAATGGGGCTTAAAGAACCGGGGAGTAAAAAAAGGAAACGGATTATACCTGATCCGCAAATCAAAAGCAAAGGCCATGTTAATAGAAGTCTGTTTTTGCGATAACCGGAACGATGTGGATCTTTATATCGCTGCCGGAGCAGAAGCCGCGGCGGAAGCGATCTGTAAGGGAATATGCGGACAGGCAGCAGAGGGAATGACCCAGGAACCGTTTGAGGAGTTTGTAGGGAAAATAGCGAAAGAAGATTGGGAAAAAAGAAGGATCGTTCTTCCTTCGGTAGTAGTGGCGCAGGCGATCAAGGAGTCCGCGTGGGGAACTTCGGAGCTGGCCAGGGAAGCAAACGCGCTGTTTGGCATAAAGAAGAATGGGTGGACAGGCAGGACATATAAAAAAGCCGCCACGGAACAACGAAGTGACGGCAGTTATTATACAAAAGACGATACCCTGTGGCGTGCCTATGACAGTTGGGAACAGTCGATCCGTGATCATAATGATTATATAGCGACAAGAAGAACCGATGGCGGAAGGACATTGAGATATTCCAAGGTAATCGGCTGCGACAATCATGTACTTGCCTGTCGGTATTTACAGGAGTGCGGCTATGCGACTTCCCTTACTTACGGGGAATCGCTGGTCAGGGATTATATTGAGAAATATCATCTGCTGAGGTTTGATTCCGGTTCTTCATCAAGTCCATGTAAAAGTTAGCAAGCACGGTGTTGGTATATGGCACAAGCCAGAAAAACGCGATGAAGAAGGAAAAAACGCTCAAAAGATACAACGGGAGGAAGCTAATATGGATATAGAACAACCGTCCCTTATGCCCCTTCATAATCTGGCGGCTCATGTTTATCAGTTCTTTGGCCGAATATTGAGGAAAATCCTGCAATAAAAAGAATGTCTGAGAAAGCATCAAGTATACGATGGTAATAATGACCGCACCGATTACAAGGAAAACAGACATCAGCAGCATATAAACAGGCAGACCTGCCGTCAGATATAAATAGTAAAAAACCATAACGGGGGTCATGCATATATAAATGACGATAGAAAGAGCGAACTCCAAAAGTATCGCTTTATCAGGATGAACCTTAAAACCATAAAAGACATCCCCTGCGGAAACGGACTGCCGGCATATCAGCTTCAGATAGAGAAAAGCTTCGCCGGAGTTAAAAATGCCAAGGAACAGAGTTATCAGGAAGCCGATCAGATAATAAATGATCAGTTCCGGGATGCTGCTTGCCCGGATCAGCGAAGACGGTATGGAATCCGCGACCAGACTAATGATTCCCACAAGGAATAAAGCCCCGATCACGGTGCCGTAATGCCCGAATAACTGTTCCTTTGACATGCCCTTTAACTGGGCGGAGGATTTGTATGTGTTCATAGTGTAACGTCTCCTGCTTTCATAAATTCCTGGTGCTTATACTGCCATATCCACATTCATGCCCTGATATTTTATGGAATCGGCGGTCTTTAAATCCTTCTGGTAAGGATTGTCTTCGTTAAAATATTTGATCTGCGTCGATGTTGTCCCGCCGGATACGTAACTGCGCCCGCATTCCGGACATACGGAAGTGTGGATGGAGACATTGGCGGAAACAACTTTGCCGTTATTCTGCGCCGCTTTTTTATAAGCATTGGCAACATGCTCCTGCTCGTGGGAACGAACGGCGCTTGCGGCTGACTGCGGGGAAATGTGGGTAGCCGATTTGAAAGATACCATTTCATCGGAACCGTCCTGATATTTTCTGTTCTTACAAGTCTCGCACTCGGCGGGCGAAGATTTCCTGCCAGGAGACTTCACATTGGATTCCCCCGGGTTCCTGGCAATACCGGAAGACCCTTCCGGAGCAGAACCGTTGGAAACATTGTAACCACTGTAGTTAAAACTATTACTGATTGGGCTGATCGTACTCATAATACTCTCCTCTCTAATCTAAATCAAATGTCTCATTCACCCAGTCCTCCAGAGACTGGCCAAGGATATCTTCGGTAGATTCCCCATAGATAATTTCAAACTGGGTATCGTAGGTTCTGGCCGCATCCTGTAAAATCTCCGGGTGGGAAAAAATAAACATCAAAGACGATATTAATATCCCAAGGTTCATCAGAAGGCCGCCGATACCGCAGACCATTCCGGTCATGGCCTGGCCGGCCATATGCGATTGGAGGCCTTTGGACAGGAGCGCGAGAACGATCGCTATAGTGCCCAGAATCATAGGGATATAAATCGTCATTAAAATAGTGGATAAAACGGAAATAATCCCAAGAACCATAGCGGCATTGGCGAGCTTCTGGCCAGGTGCGGCGTATGGAGGACGGGCTTGGTACCCGTAAGAGGGGCTTCCCGTATTATTATTTATATTTTGGTTATGATCCATGTGATAGCCGTTATTGTTAAAATCCATAATTTTCTCCATTCGTTTTCTAGATGTGGCAGATGCACATATCCGAAAATATACATATTTATTGTATCACTTAATAAGCCATAATACAATCTTGAAAATTGAATAGTTTTCGTATAGGATAATGGGGAGTGTTGAGAAAGGGATAAGGTTATTGGATATGGATATCGTTTTGAAATTAAGCCAGGAACTGGCCGTGCAGAAGTGGCAGGTAGAGGCTGCTGTTAAGCTGATCGATGAAGGGAATACGATTCCTTTTATTTCCAGATACAGGAAGGAGGCCACAGGCTCCTTAAATGACGAAGTGCTTCGTAATCTTTATGAAAGACTCGTTTATTTGCGCAATTTGGAAGAGAAAAAAGAGCAGGTGATCGGCAGCATAGAGGAACAGGGCAAACTGACGGAAGAATTGAAGGAAAAAATTCTTGCGGCGGAAACGCTGGTAGTGGTAGAGGATTTGTACCGCCCGTATCGCCCGAAAAGAAAGACGAGGGCCAGCGTGGCGAAAGAAAAAGGACTTGACGGGCTGGCCGGATGGATATTGGCGCAGGATGCGCAGCATTCTCTTGAGGAGGAAGCATTACAATATATCAATGAGGAAAAAGGGGTAACGTCCGCGGCGGAAGCTATTCAGGGGGCGAAGGACATTATTGCGGAGAGCATTTCCGATGAAGCGGATTACCGCATTTATATCAGGAATATTACGATGGAAGAAGGCAGCGTAACCAGCACCGCGAAAGATGAAAAAGCTGAGAGCGTATACGAAATGTATTATAATTATGAAGAACCGGTGAAAAAAGCGGCGGGACACCGTGTTCTAGCGCTGAACCGCGGGGAAAACGAGAAGGTGCTTACAGTAAAAATTGCCGCGCCGGAAGAACGCATTCTCCGCTTTTTAGAGAAAAAAGTGATTACATCGGAGAATGCCGTTACGGCTCCGGTATTAAAGGAAACGATAGAAGACAGCTATCACCGGCTGATCGCTCCGGCCATTGAGCGGGAGATACGCAATGAACTGACGGAAAAAGCGGAAGACGGGGCGATCTCCGTATTCGGCAAGAATCTGGAACAGCTGCTGATGCAGCCGCCGATCGCGGGGAAAGTAGTGCTTGGCTGGGATCCGGCGTTCCGTACCGGCTGCAAACTGGCGGTAGTGGATGCTACGGGAAAAGTGCTGGACACTAAGGTGATTTTCCCGACGGCACCTCAGAACAAGACGGCAGAGGCCAAGGCGGAGCTGAAGAAGTTGATTAAAAAGTACGGGATATCCCTGATTTCGGTAGGAAACGGAACGGCCTCCAGGGAGTCCGAGCAGGTGATCGTGGAACTCATTAAAGAGCTGGATACGCCGGTGCAGTATGTGATCGTGAACGAGGCGGGCGCTTCCGTTTATTCGGCAAGCAAACTGGCTACGGAGGAATTCCCGAATTTTGATGTAGGGCAGAGAAGCGCGGCGTCGATTGCGCGAAGGCTCCAGGATCCCTTGGCCGAACTGGTGAAGATTGATCCCAGGTCGATCGGCGTAGGGCAATACCAGCACGACATGAACCAGAAAAAATTGAGCGAAACACTGGGCGGCGTAGTGGAAGACTGTGTAAACAAGGTAGGCGTGGATCTGAATACGGCTTCGGCATCGCTGCTGGAATACATCTCCGGAATTACAAAGACCATAGCGAAAAATATTGTGGACTACAGGGAAAACAATGGACGTTTTATCAATAGAAAGCAGCTTTTAAAAGTGGCGAAGCTGGGGCCGAAGGCGTTTGAACAGTGCGCGGGCTTCCTCCGCATACTGGATGGAGAAAACCCTCTGGATGCGACCAGCGTACATCCGGAGTCCTATGAGGCAACTTTGCAATTATTGGACAGGATGGGACTGACGATGGAGGATGTCAGGGCGGCGCAGAAAAAAGCGGCGGCGGAAAAGGCCGGGATGAAAAAGCCGGCACCGAAGCAGGAAAAGAAACAGAACAAGGTAGTCATCCGCAATACGGGCACAGCCATGGGGAAGGCTTTGGCGGCGGCCATGGGCGGCATAAGCCTGGACAGCGCGGAAGAAAAGAACATATCCGGCGGAAAGGAAACGGCGGCAGCCGGCTCTTTGGAGAAAAAAATCAGGGATAAAAAGAAAATGGCAGAGGAATTGGGCATAGGGGAGATTACCCTGACCGATATTGTAAAAGAATTGGAAAAGCCTGCCAGAGACCCGAGAGAGGACATGCCCGCACCCGTTCTGCGAAGTGATGTATTGGAAATGAAGGATTTGAAACCGGGAATGATATTAAAGGGAACCGTGCGCAATGTCATTGATTTCGGAGCATTCGTCGATATCGGCGTTCATCAGGACGGCCTGGTTCACATTTCCCAGATCACGAACCGCTTTATCAAGCATCCGCTGGAAGCGGTGAGCGTGGGCGATGTGGTGGATGTCCAGGTACTTTCCGTGGATGTGGCGAAAAAAAGGATTGCTTTGACGATGAAGATCGGAAAGGAAAATTAAAGAAAAAAGAAGATATAGGTCAGGGAATATGAGATGATAAAAGCAGATACCGGCGGGAGAGACTTCGCCGGTATCTTTTTTTATGCACCGGGGGGCTATGCACAGGGGTGCTATGCGCAGGGGTGCGTAAGGAAATTAGCAGCTTTGCTGCACGTACCCCGCGCGGCGAGCAGGGAAGATGAATCTTCTCTACTCGATTGGCAGCAGAGAATGCAAAGCATCGGCAAATAGCTTATTCAATCATATTCAATCAAATAAAATCATATTCGTGCAAAATAAACAAAATAAAACGGTCATATTCGTGCATTAATATGATTGAATTTGATTGATTTTGAATGTACAATGCAATTACAAAGAAAAAAGAGAGATGTATAAAAAATAAACAAAGAATGGAGGAGGAAAAAGAATGGTTTATACGGTGACATTTAATCCATCATTGGATTACATCGTTTCGGTTGAAGATTTTAAGCTGGGTTTGACAAACCGAACCAGTTCGGAATTGATTCTTCCCGGAGGAAAGGGACTTAATGTTTCTATGGTATTGGGGAATCTGGGAATAGAAAATACGGCGCTTGGCTTTGTGGCGGGATTTACAGGAGAAGAAATCGTCCGAAGGATAGAACAGATGGGAGTAACTTCCGATTTGATTGCGATAGCCGACGGGATTTCCAGGATCAATTTGAAACTGAAATCGATTGACGGGACGGAAATCAACGGCTGCGGGCCGGAAATCGGTGAAAAGGATATACGGAAGATGATGGAAAAGCTGGATGGTTTGGAAAAAGGCGATGTGCTGGCATTGGCCGGAAGCATTCCGAGTTCCATGCCGGATGATATGTATGGAAAAATTATGGAGCGGCTGACGGGAAAAGGGATTATGATCATCGTGGATGCGACCAGGGATCTGCTGGTCAATGTGTTGAAATATCATCCGTTTTTGGTAAAGCCGAATAATCACGAATTGGGTGAAATCTTTGGAAAGGAACTCAGGACAAGGGCGGAAGTGATTCCCTATGCAAAAAAAATGCAGGAGATGGGAGCGGTCAACGTATTGGTGTCCATGGCGGGAGAAGGAGCCGTTCTGGTCGCGGAGAACGGAATGGTTTACGATGCTCCTGCGCCAAAAGGCAAGCTGGTCAATGGCGTGGGCGCGGGAGATTCCATGGTGGCCGGGTTTATTGCCGGCTGGATGGAAAAAACAGATTATGGATTCGCTTTTGCCATGGGAGTAGCGGCAGGCAGTGCAAGCGCTTTTTCGGAACGGCTGGCAACGCGGGAGGAGATCGAAACGGTATATCGACAGTTGGCTTAGGAGCCAAATACTTTGTAACAGACAGCAGGGTATCATTTATATAAGCGAAAAAGAAAGGAAGGGGTATGAAAATGAGAATTACGGAATTGTTGGACAAAAGGAGCATCGCGCTTGACGGAGCGCCGAAGAACAAGAGCGAGGCGCTTGACCAAGTCGTTGAATTGATGATCAAAAGCGGGAAAATCAGGGATAAGGAAGCCTATCGGGCGCAGGTATACGAACGGGAAGAAGAAAGTACGACCGGCATTGGCGAGGGAATTGCCATTCCCCATGGAAGAGGGGATTCGGTGATCAGACCCGGATTGGCGGCAATGGTAGTCAGGGATGGCGTGGATTTCGATTCCCTGGATGGGGAAAAAGTTACATTGATTTTCCTGATAGCGGCACCGAATACAAAGGATAATGTTCATTTGGATGTATTGAGCAAACTGTCGGTGCTGATGATGGATGAGACATTTTCCAACAATCTGCGCAATGCGAAAAGTGTGGATGAATTTTTGGCCATTATTGATAAGGCGGATGAGGAACAGGAAAGCATTGATGAGAGATTGGCCGGCACGGGTGCGGCCGTTTCCGGCCAGGCCAGAATATTAGCGGTGACATCCTGCCCCACCGGTATTGCCCACACCTACATGGCGGCAGAGGGAATTGAGAAGGCGGCAAAAGAAAGGAATTGTGCCGTAAAGATTGAAACGAGAGGTTCCGGCGGTGCGAAAAATGTATTGACGGCCCAGGAAATCGAGGAAGCTTCCTGTATTATCGTTGCGGCGGACGCACAGGTTCCGATGGATCGGTTTGATGGGAAAAAAGTCATCGAATGCCAGGTGTCCGACGGAATCAGTAAAGCCGGGGAATTGCTGGATCGGGCAATTTCCGGAGATGTTCCGGTATATCACGCGGTATCCGGGGGCAATGTGCCGGTGCAGAGAGCAAAGAAAAGCGGCGGGGCGGGACACCAGATCTATACGCAGTTGATGAACGGCGTGTCCCATATGCTTCCCTTTGTAGTTGGCGGAGGTATTTTGATTGCCATCGCGTTTCTGATCGATGGGATATGCGTGGATATGAATGCCCTGGATGTGGCGGAACGGGCAAATTTTGGTACGATCACTCCGGTGGCGGCGTGGCTGAAGGGTCTGGGAGATGCTGCATTTGGATTTATGCTTCCGGTATTGGCAGGATTTATTGCTATGGCGGTCGGCGACAGACCGGCGCTTGCTCTCGGCTTTGTAGGCGGTATGATTGCATCTGGCGGAAAGTCCGGCTTCCTTGGAGCCTTGGCGGCAGGATTTGCGGCAGGTTACATCATTGTCCTGCTTCGTAAGGTTTGCGATAAGCTGCCGGAATTTCTGGAAAAGATTGCTCCGGTTCTGATCTATCCGCTGGCGGGGCTGCTGCTCATGGGATTGCTGATGTCCTTTATAGTGGAACCGGTTATGGGCGGGCTTAATACGGCCTTGAACCATGGGCTGACCGGCATGGGAGGAACAAGCAAGGTAATTCTCGGACTGATTCTTGGGGGCATGATGGCGATCGATATGGGAGGTCCGTTCAACAAAGCGGCATATGTATTCGGTACGGCTTCGATCGCGGCAGGAAATTATGATATTATGGCGGCAGTTATGGTGGGCGGTATGACGCCTCCGTGCGCAATCGCGCTTGCATCCCTTTTATTCAAAAAGAAGTTTACAAAAGAAGAGAGAGAATCGGCACCGACCAACTTTATTATGGGGCTCGCATTTATTACGGAAGGAGCGATTCCTTTTGCAGCATCCGATCCTCTTCATGTGCTTCCGGCATGTATTGTCGGTTCGGCAACGGCAGGAGCGGTATCCATGCTTTTCGGATGTACCCTAATGGCGCCCCATGGAGGCATCTTCGTATTCCCCGTAGTGGGCGGGCCGTTGATGTACATAGTGGCATTGATCGCCGGAACTCTGGTTTCTGCCTTGCTTTTGGGCATTTTAAAGAAAAATATGGAAGCATAAAAAGAGATTGCATAATAAAAAAGAACATAATAAAATGAGAGGAGGAATGAAACGGAGGGAAATATGTTATCCGAACAGAGGCATGAGATCATTTTAAAGATGTTGGAAGAAAAACGCAGCGTTACCGTGACAGAACTGACGGAACATCTGGGCATTTCGGAATCTACGGCGAGAAGGGATATTACCATACTGGATAAAGCAGGAAAACTGATAAAAGTATTCGGCGGGGCCGTACTTTCCGACGGTGCCTACCAATCGGTGGAACCGACGGTGACGCAGAAAGTTGAGATAAACAGAGAAGAAAAAAAGAAGATCGCCGAATATGCGGCCTCTTTGATTCTGCCCCAGGACTTTGTATATTTGGATGCGGGAACGACGACGGGCTACATGCTGGACTTTATCGGTGAAACAGGAGCCACGTTCGTGACTAACGCCGTTGCGCATGCACAGCGGCTTGCGGCAAAAGGAGCCCACGTGCTGCTGGTGGGCGGAACGCTCAAGAGTTCGACGGAAGCGGTGGTGGGAACGATGGCGGCCCTTACATTGAAAGATTACCATTTTTCCAAAGGATTTTTTGGAGCAAATGGAGTGAGCAAGGCGGCAGGGTTTACCACGCCGGATGCGAATGAAGCGTTGGTAAAAAGAACTGCGCTGGAACAATGCCAGAAAGCATATATTCTGTGCGATAACAGCAAGTTTCATATTGTCAGTTCCGTCACCTTTGCTCCGTTTTCAGCCGGAACAATTCTGACGGATGCCAGGCCCGAAGAATATGCGGGAGCGGCGAATATTGTTTTATGCTGAACCTATTCCCGCGGAACTGTCATAGCTTATGCGGAATCGTCATAGCTTACAAAGAAGTTTTACGGAGATCCATTTTTCTAAGCGCCATGCCGGACAAAGCAAAACGGAGCCGGAGCAACTGGAAACGGGGCTGGCAGGGTTCGGTTTTCCGCCTGAGCTTCCAATCAGATTTCACTAATGAAATGGATATATGGCATCCAACCGGACGGGCCGGAAGCAACGGCATCCATGCCTCTGCTTCCTAAAATTTCCCTCCGTGAAGAAGCTGCAAAAATTCTTGACAAAGTCCGCCGGTCGTAATATGATATTTCCAGCAGAAGCATTAAAATTAAATCATGAGAAAATTCTTCGGGGTCGGGTGAAACGATAGATCATAATGATAATTCGTCATTCCCAACCGGCGGTGACAGTCCGCGACCCGTTTCGGAAAAGAGAAGGCAGAGGTAAGAGAACTCTTCGGCAATGAGCTTTCCGGCGGCTGATTTGGTGGAATTCCAAAACCGACAGTAAAGTCTGGATGAGAGAGGAAAGTAAGAGGGACATTTTGAATGAAAAAAGATTCGAAATGCCATTATTACGCAATGTTGCCCCGGATATTTATATCCGGGGTTTTTATGCACAGGGGTGCGTAAGGAAATTAGCAGCTTCGCTGCACGCACCCCGCGCGGCGAGTAGCGAAGATAAATCTTCTCTACTCGATTGCGTACGCCCGAGCAGGGAAAGATAAACCTCCCCTGCTCGATTGTAGGTTTGCGCAGTCTTCCAAAAGAATTTTCCCTAAAAAATTATATTTTCAGGAGGAAATCGTATGAACAATTTAATGCAGTCAGTAACAGAAAACCTTATTTTTGTCCTGGAGTTTTTGGGCATTGTTGTCTTGATGTTTGTCGTGGCTTATGCGGCGGAAAAGATGGCGAAGAAAAAAAGCGGCGATACGGAACGGGTGCTTTCGACAAGAAAAATCGCGGTTATCGGCGTATTTTCTGCTATTTCCTTTATCCTCATGCTGCTGGAATTCCCGGTGCCGTTCGCGCCTTCCTTTTATGAACTGGACTTCAGCGAGATACCGGCGTTGATCGGAACCTTTGCCTTTGGGCCTGTTGCGGGCGTGATGATCGAATTCTGTAAAATACTGTTAAAGCTTATTTTCAAAGGAACGACCACGGCTTTCGTAGGGGATCTGGCGAATTTTGTAATCGGCTGCAGTTTCCTTCTTCCGGCGTCGATCATTTACCTGAACAAGAAGACAAAGAAAATGGCGATTGCGGGATCTTCGATAGGAACCCTTTGCATGACGGTATTTGGAACAGCGTTTAACGCCGTATATCTTTTACCAAAATTTGCACAGCTTTACGGTATGCCGCTGGAGACGATCATTTCCATGGGAACGGCGATTAATCCGGCGATCAACAGCGTTGCTACTCTGGTCATATTTGCGGTGGCTCCTCTGAATCTTTTGAAAGGGGGGAGCGTTTCCCTGATTACCGTTTTGGTATATAAGAAGCTCAGCCCTGTTTTAAAAGAAAGCCATAAAACTATGGCGGTCGGAAAAACAGTGGAGAATTAAATAAAAACCTCATCGAAAAAAAGTGAAGAAAAAAGGCATGTTGTCTCGTTATATTCGGTAGATAACATGTCTTTCTTAATTTTTTTTAAGAAAATTTTAAGGTATTTCCCATAGTATTGTTAGGAAATTTCAATATAATGAAACAAGTAGCATGTTTTTATAAATATTATAAAAGAGAAAAGAAATATAAATTTTTCTTGACAAGAGGTTGACAAATGGTACAAAAATAATTATTGTATTAGGTGAATAATACAACGAGACAGAAGTGGGGAGCTAATATATAAGTGAGAACGGAGGATTCATAAAATGAGCGCTTTGGTTGACATTCGTGATATCTGTAAGGTGTACAATCCCGGAGAAAATGAAGTAAGGGCGTTGGATCATGTAGACCTGCAGATTCATGAAAATGAATTTGTTGCGATTATCGGCCAGTCCGGTTCGGGAAAGTCCACACTAATGAATATGTTGGGCTGCCTTGATGTACCCACCAGCGGTACATATATGCTGCATGATAAGGATGTGTCCCATATGAGTGACAATGAATTGTCGGATATCAGAAATCAGGAGATCGGATTTATCTTTCAGGGCTTTAACCTGATCGCTAATCTTACAGCACTGGAAAATGTGGAACTGCCGCTGATATACAGGGGGGTGCCGAGAAAGGAACGAACGAGATTGTCCGAGACGGCATTGGAAAAGGTAGGGCTTGGGAAGCGTAAAACCCATAAGCCTTCGGAAATGTCGGGAGGGCAGCAGCAGAGAGTGGCGATTGCGAGAGCCATTGCCCAGGCACCGCCGATTATCCTTGCGGATGAACCTACCGGTAACCTTGATTCCGGATCTACCAAAGAAATTATGGAGATTTTAAAAGGACTGCATGAGGAAGGAAGAACCGTTATATTAATTACCCATGATAATGATATAGCCGCACAGGCAAAACGTGTTATTAAGATTATGGACGGCCGGATCGTAAGCGATACTGCCGATGAGGATACTGCCGGCAAAGATGCCGCTGGCAATGCCGGCGATAAAAAAGAAAAAACAGAAGAACCTGCCGCAAGGGGAGAGCAGGAACACGAATAATAATAATAGAAATTTTGCGGAAGGAAGGAATCAATATGGAACTGACAAAACAGGAGAAGAAGGAACAGAAAAAGAGGGAAAAAGAAGAAAAGAAAAGGCTGAAGGCGGAGGGAAAGACTCCGATGGATCCGGCGAAAAAGAAAAAGATAGTAAAAAGAAGCATAATCGGCGCGGTGGCCGGGGTGTTTGTATTGTTTATCGTTGTTTCCAATATATCCAAAGCCAATGCGAAACCTATGGTCTATACGTCTCCGGTGACAAGAGGCGATATCGAGCAGACGATTAATACCAGCGGCGCGGTGGCATCCAACGAAGTAAAAACTTATTTTGCCCCTGTAAGCATTGAAATCGGCACGATCAACGTAAACACAGGGGAAACGGTGAAAAAAGGCAGTCCGGTACTTACATATGACGAGACGGATCTGGCAAATGAGAAAAGGACTGCGGAATTAAAATTGCAGGCAAACGAGGGAAGTTATAAAAGCTCCATACAGAAAAATAACGAAAGCATCGGAGATCTTGGCGAGGCGAACGTGAACCTGGGAGTGCTGGAACAGCAGATTACGGATATCGATAACCATATCAAAGAACTCCAGCGCCAGGTGGATGAAAAGAAAGCGGCGCTTGCCCATGAAGGGGCATTGCTGCAAATATCCCTGATCGACTGGGCGGACCATCCGGATTCCGATGAATATGAAAATCTTCAGAAATTGGTGCAGATAAACGGTTATGAGCAGAACAACAATGAAGAGATCCGTGCGTGGGAAGAAGAGATAAAAACTTATACGGATATGCTCAACAACTGCAAGGAATATAAAGCGGAAATGAAATCCCAGCAGACTTCCGCCGAAAGCACAAAGTTGAATGCGGGCGGCAAGGAAGAGTTGGAAGCAAAAAACGAAATGGAAAATATTACGTCCCAGGAAACACTGAGCGCCATCCAGGAAACAGAGAACGGCATTCTTGCGGAGTTTAACGGGGTAGTGACGGAAATGAACGCGGTAGAAGGCAAGACGCCTGCCGTTGGAGAACAACTGTTTAAGTTGGAAAGTACGGAGGATGTAAAAGTCAGCATATCCGTATCCAAATATGATCTGGAGAAAATCAAAGAAGGACAGAAGGCCGTTGTTACGATCGGCGGCAACACTTATGAAGGAGAAGTCAGCAAGATCGATAAGATGGCGACCAAAAATAACAGCGGGGCATCCGTGGTAAACGCCGATATTAAGATTTTAAACCCGGATGAAAATATATTCCTCGGCGTAGAAGCGAAAATCTCCGTCAGCACATCGAAATCCGAAGCGGCGCTTCTCGTTCCTTTCAGCGCGGTCAACACCGATATGGAAGGGAGCTTCGTATATGCCGTGGAAAACGGAGTCATCGTGAAAAAACCGGTACAGACGGGAATTTCCTCCGATTTGAATATGGAAATTACTGAAGGATTAAACGAAGGCGACCAAATATTGACAGAAATAAACGGCAATATTATGGAAGGCATGGAAGTCAGCGCAGTACCGATGCAGTAATGGGAAAGGCATGGTAATAGATATGGCACAGATATGGGAATATATAAAAATCGCCCTGATGAATATTAAAAGCAATAAAGGCCGTTCTGTCCTTACTATGCTGGGCATTATCATTGGTATTGCTTCGGTTATTATGGTAATGGCGATCGGAAACGGCGTGAGAGGGCAGATTAACGAAGAATTGGAAAGCATGGGAAGCGGGCTCATCGAACTGTATCTGGATACGACGCTGGACGATGTGACGATACGCTTCACCGAGGACGACTTCGACCTGATCAGAACCAGCGTGGCCCATGTAAAAGGAGTAACCCCCGTTTTGGGCGGCTGGGGACAGGCGAACGGGGCAAAAGGAAATTTTGAGGCCAGGGCAATGTGCGGCACGGAAAGCCTCCAATATTACTCCGCCAACGGCGGCCCGATCATCAAAGGCAAGTATTTTACGAGGGAAGATGTGGAAAGCGGCAACCGTGTATGCGTAATTTCGGAAAGCAGCGCCATCAGCCTGTTCGGGACGACGGATGTCATTGGCATGAGTTTTGAATTGTCCATCTATGGGATCTCTAATGAAGTGAGGGTTGTAGGAATCCGTGAAGACAGTGCGGGCATGTTCGTAAACTCCACGATGAGTACCCGTATTGACCTGGAAATGCCCTATACGGTAATGGGGAATGATTACTATTATTATGTGGATGAATTCAATGATATCCTCGTTTTTGCAGATGCCACGGAATATTGTACGGAAGTGGCTCAAAATGCGATTAACTTATTGGAAAATAAATATGGCGTGAGGGGCGAGGGACAGATTCAGGTACAGAATATGTCGGATATGTCGGCCGAGTTTAACAGCATCCTTGGGATTATCACCACATTTATTTCCTTCGTGGCAGCCATTTCCCTTCTGGTAGGAGGTATCGGTGTTATGAACATTATGCTGGTATCCGTGACGGAGAGAACGAGGGAAATCGGTATCCGTAAATCTTTAGGAGCGAGAACCGGCTCCATATTATTACAGTTTTTGGCGGAGGCAGCCATTATTACCTTGCTGGGCGGCTTGATCGGCATCGGACTCGGTGTTCTTGGAGGCAATGCAGTAGGCTCCATAGCCGGTGTTGCTGCAAAAACCCAGGTATCCACGGTAATCGGCGCAACCGTATTTTCATCGGCGGTGGGACTGTTCTTCGGAATCTACCCCGCAAGAAAAGCTGCAAGACTCAGCCCTATCGAGGCGCTGCGGCACGAGTAAGATTATAGATAATAAATATAAGAAACAAAACAAATTTGTTCAATTTTTTCCGGCATTAAAAAAATCGGCCTCCAATCATTAGATGTTAAATCTGACATTGGAGGCCGATTTATTTGCTTCCTGCATATAATCTCCCGTACAAGGGCAGCTTTATTACCCGATAGAAACATAAAATTGCTGCTGTAATGTCTGGTCTTCCGGGAACAAATTAAAAGCGTTAGCGACAGTTTTCGTATTGTCCTGTGTGCTGTCCTTTACGGATTCATTCGTTTCTATTGCTGATTTTGCGGCACTATTTGCCTCGCCTAATATAGAGGATTGGAACGCCGTTGCCCGCTGTTCCTGTTTCTCCATCTTTTCAAGTTCCGCTTGTTTTCTTGTCGTATCGGCACCAAGATTTTCATCCTGTTTCATTTCGCCCTTTAAAATAGCAATGCCATTTCTTGTTCGGGCAACGACTGTTCCAAGGCGGTCTGCTTGTTGCAGGGAAGAGTCTGCCGCGGCCGTTGCATATATTTCCCGGCCGGACAAATTGGCATCTGCGGCCGTATCATCGTCCTCGTTTTGAGGTTCCTTTTTATCGATGGCTTCTTTTTGAGATGCGTCAGCCGGTTTATTTTCCGTATTCGTGTCGGCACTCTTATCCTGGTTCAAAGCGTCTTTAAGAATGACCACGCCATCGTTATTTTGGGATATGACAGCTCCCTGACGTTCCGTCTGCGGCTTGTCGTTGTCGTTCGGCAGGTCCTTCTTATCTGCCGGGTTTTGGGATGCCTCTTTAACCGCCTGTATTTGGTCTTCCGATTTCTCCTCTTTTGCCGGTTCCTGATCTTCCTGCAGCTCCGCCATCATGATTTCTCTTTTCTGCGACTTGCGCAGTTCGTCCTGATACTGTTTCAATTCTGCATTGAGGCCGGATATTTCCTTTTGAAGCTGCTTCTGCTTATTTGTTTTTTCATTGGCAGACAGATCTTCCTTCGAAGATAACTTCCGTATCTGCTGCTGCGTGCTTGTAATTTCATTTTGAATACTTTTACTTTTTTGATCTCTCAAACCTGTCGCAGCCGTTTGCGAGACCGGCATGCTGTTCATTGATGTTATACTGCTAATTCCCATAGAATTATCTCCTCCCCTCTGGTGAAGAACAATTTCAGACAATAAATTATCTCTTATAGGTGTTTTCCTTGTTGGTTTATCTCTATTCTACTATCTTTTGCAGGTAAGAAGCAAGACTTTTTAGATGGAAAGATTAAAAAAAATTTCGTCATCGGAGGTTCCCGCGAGAGCCAAATTTCCTGGCCGGTATGGCGCAGCGGGAAGCCGGAGCTGTTGGAGACGGGATTTGCCGGCTGGAGTTTTTCATCAGATTTCATTAATGAAATGGAACAGGGTTATGATATGCTGCCGGGCCGGGAAATTTCGCTCCCACGGGAGTCTGCCCTTGCAGGGAAGTAAATTTTTATAAACACCATAGTGGAAGGAGGCCAAACGGGGCTTGGGTGGTTGGAACGGAGGCTGGCGGGAGGGAGGGACGGAGAGAGGGACGGTTTTCTGCTGTTGCGCACAATCAGTCATTTCACTTATGAAATGGTCAATAACACAGAGAAAAATCGCCAGGGAGGGCGATTTTAGGAAGCGCAGGACAGGATGTCCGTTGCTTCCGGCTCGTCCGGTTGAATACCATATATCCATTTCATTAGTGAAATCTGATTGGAAGCCCCAGCAAAAACCACCGCGCTCCCTGCCCGCCCCCGCTTTGTCCGTCCCTTGATCCCATCGCCCTTCCCTCCCTTCCTCCGGCGCAGGATGCCGTCTGCGAAAATGGTTCTCCCTATAAATACCTTACAAAGATAAGCTTTTATTCCCCTATCCCCTCCAAAATACTTAAGCTTTTCATCTCTCTGTCCATATATTTCTTTCGGTATATTCCCGCTATTTTTTCCAGTTCTTCTAAGATTTCTCCTGTCACCGAAAAGGTATACAGTTTTTCTATCGGGCTTTTTTCTATGTAATTCATGGCGTATACTGTGGACTCTTTCCAGTCCCTGCCCTCCGGTATCCCCGGATATTCCCCGTTCGCCACCAATGCCCTGATCTCGAACACATACCGTACCAGTTTCCGGTCCAGCCCCTTAGCCAGAAGCGCCCGCAAAGACTGGTACAGCAGCTTTAGCATTTCAATTTCCTCGTTATTTTCCCTCGTGTAATAATCTGTTGCTTCCAAGAAATACATGCCGTAACAGGCGGCGGAAAAATCCTCCCGCAAGCCCTCAAAATAATTTCGAATATCCGCTTCGGCTATATTATAAGAAGTTCTCCCCTCATAGATCTTGAATTCGCCAAACACAAACGGGGAGGCCGCCGCTACAAGCCGGCTGTTCGGCTTTCTGGCGCCTTTGGCAAAAGCGGATATCTTTCCTCTTTCTTTCGTTAAAATAACGACGCGCCTATCGTATTCCCCGATAGGCACTGTCTTCAGTACGATCCCTGTTAATTTTACAAACTCCTGCATACGGGTTCTCCCCCATAACAACGCTTTCTTCCGCTATGTTCTTTTTTTCCTGTATATCCCTGAACCTTAAGTAATCTTCCACGCTGCCTGTATTTAAGAATTGTTGCCAGTAATTTAATCCCTTCATCTTGTGCCCCCTGACTTCCCTGCCGCCGGCGGATCTTCATCCGCCAACGGCTTTCTTCTATATGTTAGGGTTCGCTTTTTTTATCTTTCCTATTCGGAATCTTTGGGATTATAACCGAAATTTTTCATATACAAATCGCTGTCGCGCCAGTCCTTTCTCACCTTTACCCATAGCTGCAAATTCGCCTTGCACTCCAGCATTTCTTCGATCTCCGGCCTTGCCTGGCTTCCGATCCGTTTGAGCATCGCTCCCTTTTTTCCTATAATAATTCCTTTGTGGGATTCCCGCTCGCATATGATCGTTGCCTCTATATCGGCGATCGCAGACTGCCCCTTGCGGAACTTCATGCTTTCGATCACGACGGCGATCCCATGGGGAATTTCTTCTTCCAGACACCGCAATGCCTTCTCCCTGACAAGTTCCGCTACGATCTGGCGCTCCGGCTGGTCCGTCACCGTATCCTCATCGTAAAAAGGTTCCCCATAAGGAAGATATTTCATAATGCAGGAGATCAGCACATCCGTGTTATCTCCCTTCAATGCCGATACGGGAACAATTTCCGAAAATTCCATTTCTTTCCGGTACGCGTCGATAAAGGTCAGCACCTCTTCTTTTTTTACCTTATCCGTTTTATTGATTACTAAAATTACGGGGGTCTTCACCTTTTTCAGCTGTTCCAAAATATGCTTTTCCCCGGCGCCGATAAACGTTGTCGGTTCCACCAGCCATAAGACCACGTCTACTTCCGTCAATGTGCGCTCCGCAATACGCACCATATAATTTCCTAATTTATTTTTTGCCTTGTGGATGCCAGGCGTATCCACAAACACGATCTGCCCTTCCTCCGAAGTATATACCGTCTGTATCCGGTTGCGGGTCGTCTGGGGTCGATGGCTCGTAATGGCAATCTTCTGCCCGATCAAATGATTCATCAATGTAGATTTTCCCACATTCGGCCTTCCGATCAAAGTGACAAATCCCGATTTAAAATTATGCTTCAATATTTTCTCCTTTTTCTTAATGGAACAATGGCTCCAGTTTTTCAAACATTCCGCTCTTATCTTTTAGTTTTTCCTCGCTGCCTACCACGCAGAAGCAGTCTTCTTCCATAAATGCCCTTATATGCCCGGCAAGCGCACGGATCGCCTCGGGCGTCGTTCCCAGCAGTTCATCCCTTTCCTTCTGTACGCTGGCAAAAGGAAGCTTTGTCATATACCCGGTCAGGGAATACAGCCCCTTGGCAGCGGGCGTCATCGGCACATCCATATCGCTGACCGCCCCGATGACAAACTGCGTCATCGTCCGTTCATCCGCCTCAAATCCTTCAATGTATTCCGCTGCCTTTTCATACACTTCCACGGTCTTTTCCAGGTTGGGATCCCTATAAGAAACAAAATAACTGTCCCCCGACTTGCCAAAACTGCACATACAGCCGTAAGCTCCGCCTTTTACCCTTACCCTGTTCCAGAGATAATCATATCCCATCATCACTTTCAATACTTTCAAAGCTCCCGTATAAGAAAGGCCCTTGCCGATAAAATTCCCGGCCCGGCATACATACTGTACCTGGGCGGAAGTCAGATAGCCTTCATTTTTCTTCGACAGTTCCGGCCGATACTTTTCCTTTTCCACGGGAACCGTAAACAGTTTTTCCTTAAACGACCGGACGAGAGGCTCTATTCCCCCGATGCCCTTTTTCTCTCCCGTATAATCCAGCATAAAATTTTCGGGGCGGAAAATGCATTGGACAAGAGTATTCAATTTTTCCACCAGATCTTCTTTTTCCTCTTCAAACCGCTCCGACAGTTTTTCCAGCAAGCGATATTGCGGAATTCCGCTAATCTGCCCCGCCACTGCTGCCGTCGGCGATATATAGGAAAGCGCCCGCACCGCCGCCAGGGAATGTCCCGCGGACATCATGGAAGCCTGCATCCGCGACCGGAGTTCCGCAATGACATCGTACAGCCTTTTCTGATCCCCGAACCTGGAACGCAGAACGATCTCTTCCACCAGGCGGAAAGCCTCTCCTATATTTTCATAAAGCGTCTTCGCTTTTATTTCCAGCATGACTTTATATTCCGGCATATTCTGGGAATCAATATAAGTGTTGGCCACGATACTGATGCCGCCGGTCTTTATATTCGTCTCATGATACAAATCCCCATACGCATAATTTTCCGTATCCACCATGCCCAATACATTTTTCAGCACGCCGATATAAGGGAAAAGTTCTGCCGGTATCTGGCCGATATCGAACATAAAGCGCAGATAGGCGATTCCGTTCGTATAAATATCGTGTTCCAAAACCAATGTGCCGCCGGCCATATCATGTTCTTCATTTACATATTTTTCCGCTTCTTTTTTAATATCTTCCCGTTTCAACAAGGGAATCTTTTGCAATGCCTCTTTGCTGTTCGGTTCCTCCTGGTATTGCTCCAGCTCTTTTGTCTGCCTGATCATCTCCTCCAGCTCTTCCCTGCCCAGCGATTCCTTCCATTCCTGCAATTTCTTTTGCAGAGCCGCGTCCTTTCTGGCCGTCATTCCTTTCGACGGGGCGAGAACGAGTATGGATTTGTGTCCGTTGTCCAGCAGGTGTGTCCGAATCAAATCCTCAAAATAACCGCTTTCCACTTCTTTCTTCAATGTTCCAAAAGTTTCATTGGCTTCCACATGGAGGAACGGTTTTTCATCATCATACAGCCAGCTGTCCAAGGTCTGCAGCCCAAGGATCAGTCCCTTGGGATAACTGCCGAAATCGGACTCCCTGTATTTGAATTCAAAATAATTCAATCCTGCCCGCAGCGCCTTTCTGTCAATGCCCTGTTCCGCCTGTTCCTTCAATACGCCCTCGATGACGCGGATAAACTCTTCTTTCTGATCTTCCTCCGCTCCCTTTGCCACGATGGAAAAATAGGGCTGCATCACGCCGTTATCATAAGTACTGTATATCTCTTTCCCGATTCCCTGCCGGATCAGCGCCTCTTTCAGCGGAGCGCCCGGCGCCGAACAAAGGGCATAATCCAATATCTGAAAAGCGATGTATAACTTCCTGTCCAGATTATCCCCGATCACCGCATTATAAGCCAGATAAGTATTCCCCTTTTCCGACTCATCTTCCATGATCGAATACTCTTTTCTCATTTCTCTTGGCGCTGCAAACCCTTCCTGCACCCGTATCGCCGAATCTACCGCGAGCGCATCGAAACCCGACAGATATTCCTTATCGATAAATTCCAGTTTTTCAGCCATGTCCATATCGCCATACAGATAAATATAACTGTTGGATGGATGATAATATTTTTTATGGAAATCCAAAAAAGCCTCATAGGTCAGATCCGGAATCACATCAGGATCCCCTCCCGATTCCGTGCCATAAGCGGTATCCGGGAATAAGGAATTCAGCACTTCCCTGTCCAACACGTCGTCCGGCGAAGAAAATGCCCCTTTCATTTCGTTATAGACCACCCCGTTGATCGTCAGATCGTCTTCCATATCCGCCAGATCATAATGCCAGCCTTCCTGCATAAATATTTTCTTCTCCTTATAGATATTCGGATAGAAAACCGCGTCCAGATAAACATGCATCAAATTCTGAAAATCCTTGTCATTGCAGCTTGCTACCGGATATACCGTTTTGTCCGGATAGGTCATGGCATTTAAAAAAGTGTTCAAAGAGCCTTTTGCCAGTTCGATAAAAGGATCTTTCACCGGAAAATTTTTAGAACCGCATAGAACCGTATGCTCGATAATATGAGCCACTCCCGTGCTGTCTTCGGGCGGCGTGCGGAATCCAATATAAAAAACTTTATTGTTGTCATCATTAGAAAGCAGAGTCAGCCTGGCACCGGTTTTTTTGTGGCGCAAAAGAAAACCATAAGAATTCAAATCAGGCACCTGCCTGGACTCCAATATCTCATAACTCCCCAGCCCTTTGATTTTTTGTTCCATTTGTATTATTTGCTCCATCCCTTGTCCCTCTTTTCCATTTTCATTTTCCCTTTCTTCCGTCACCCGGCATTCACACCGTAAACGTCATGACACCGAGTTTGGAAAAAATAATTTCCCGAATTATCATTCCTGCCTGTTTCTTTCTGGCCAGATTCAGTTCTGCCAGTTCTTTCAGCGTATAAATCTTGTCTTTATACCGTCTTTTCATTTTTCCGGCCAATCCCTTTTTTTCTTCCCAAGCGCTGACCCTGACTTTGACCTTCAATTCCCGGAAAGTCTGATACGCAAAACTGTCCTCCGTCATATAATAAAAATGACTTTCCAAAGTCGTTGAGGCATCCACATCCTTCAAAATATAATGGGAGATAATGGTTTTCAACTTAAATGCCGCCATTTCTTCCTCTAGCAACTCCCCGTAGCTGTATCTCGCTCCCACATAAATTGCCCCTGTATCCTGCAAAATATATTTAAAATCCCGATCCTGGAGCATTGTTTCTTTTTCTATGTTTTCCGTATTTTCCATGTCATTCCTTATCCGTTTCGATATCTTCCATTTGATTCCCGCTCATGCGAACCGCTTCCCTGATTTCATCCTCCGAAAGCGCCGTCTCCTGTGCCAGTTCCCTGACCGTCACCTTTCTTTTCAACAGTTCCGCCAGTTCTCTTGCCTGTCCAGCCACCAGGTTTACTTTATCGGCTATCCTCTGGTTCGATTCCGATGCCGCCAGGCTGTCGCTGATATGGTCTTCCATGGCATCCATAATCATCTTGCCGAGCATTCCTTCCGCCTCCTGCGGATATTCCAGACAACCCAGCATGGTAACTCCCGTCGCCACCGCCACATTTCCTTCCCCTATCAGGTCTTCCAGTCCGACTCCCTGTCCGCCGTATAATTTGGCGATCTCCACCACTTCGGGCAGCCAGATTTCCACCAGCCTTGCCTGTGCCTGTTTCTCTCCTGCCATCGCAGAAATCGTTACTGCTTCTCTTTCCCCTTGAGAGGCCTCCCTGATCTCTTTCAGTTCTTCCAGATAGGTTTCCAGATAATTCATTTCCTCCCCGGTAAAAACATCCCCCGGCTCAGGCGGTTCGTCAATACCGATTTTATGCTTTTCCAAATAATCGGCCACCAGGGCCAGCTGTTCCTCATCCAGCCCGAGTTCCGAAAACGCTTCCTCCAACTGTTCCCTGGAAATATAGCTGCCGTACCTATTGCCGCTGCCGTAACTGCTGCTTTGCCTTCTGGCCAGTTTCTTCACTTCTTCCAACGCTTTCACAAATAATAGTTCCCTGTTCATGCCAGCTCCATTCTTTTCCTGTATCGATTAATATTTCACATGCTGATGGGTAAATAAATGCTCCTGGCAATATTCATAATTCCCTTCGCACTTGGAACAATAACGGAATTCCAAGTCCGGGCTGTCCGCTTCCGTCCTCCCGCAGACCGCGCATTTATGCTTTGTTTCCCCCGTATTCCGTTTTACTTCGCGCCGGAATTCCTGCCGCCGCTTTACCTGCTTCGGCGACATATGGATATGGCTCCGGCTGGTCGCCCAGAAAACGATGAAATTGAGCAAAGAAGCCGCCATGGCAAAACGGTTGTAAACATTTCCCTGGATAAATCCTACCACCAACAATATCCCGTAAATAATTCCCATCACTTTCACTTTAATCGGTATAATAAACATTAAATATACCTGTACTTCGGGAAAAGTGGCCGCAAAGGCAAGAAAAATAGACATATTTATATAATAAGTACTGAAATATAACGACACCACACTGAAAAAAATGTTCGCCCCGCCATATTGCGCGATTGTACCGGTCTGGAAAATAATGCAGTATCCCATCAAAAGAAAACTTCCAACGATGGTAAAAAGCATTCCTGAAAGCAGGTATACGTTATATCGGTATGTTCCCCATGTTCTTTCCAGCGTCGTTCCAAGCGAATAATAAAAATAAAGCATAAGCAATGTAAAAAACAGATTGGATGTTTCCGGCGGTATCAGCACCCACGTAACGAGCCTCCATATCTGCCCATGAAGAACCGCGTAGGGATTCAATGTCAAATAATACAAAAGCCCTGGCATTAACAGCTCTATCGCATACCCCAGCGCATAGCACATGATCAGCACCATCGAAATATTTCTAATCGCATATTTACCGAATTTTCTTTCAAAATTACTCATCTTCCACTCTTCCTCCACGACAGAAGTTTCTTTGGCATACTTTTTTAAAGCATGCTATAACAAACACATGAATATATTCTAACATTCCCTTATTTAAAAGTAAATAAACTACTTGCTGTTTCTATGGCAAGTCATAATTTTTTAACACTTTTCAATGATTCTTTACAAATTCTTAGCAATGATTCATTGATTTTTGCAATATCGTGTCGTATAATGTCTAGGTATGTCCAGAGTCGCTGTGCCATACATTATAATAGGAAGAATCTGGGTATAACCCCCTCTTTTTCCCGGCATTTTTTACGGACAACAATGAAAAACTGCGGTCTGCAATTTATCAAAAAAGAAAGGGCGGATATTATGAATCAGTTACATTACACTCTGGGAATCGATATCGGTTCAACTACTGTAAAAATAGCAATCTTAAATGATGCCCATCAAATATTATTTTCCGATTATGAGCGGCATTATGCAAATATAAGGGAGACGTTGGCCGGTCTTTTGCAAAAAGCATATGATAAGCTGGGCAGCATCGAACTCCACCCCGTCATAACCGGTTCCGGCGGCCTGACGCTCGCCAATCATTTGAAAGTTCCTTTTGTACAGGAGGTCATTGCCGTCGCCTCCACCCTCCAGGAATTCGCTCCACAGACGGATGTAGCGATTGAACTGGGCGGAGAAGACGCCAAGATCATTTATTTCGAAGACGGAAACGTGGAACAGCGCATGAACGGTATTTGCGCCGGCGGTACCGGATCTTTTATCGACCAAATGGCTTCTCTGCTGCAAACCGACGCTTCCGGCCTGAACGAATATGCCAAAAGCTATCAATCCCTTTATACGATTGCGGCCCGCTGCGGTGTATTCGCCAAATCCGACATACAGCCCCTGATCAATGAAGGCGCTACCAAGGAGGACCTTTCGGCATCCATTTTCCAGGCTGTTGTCAACCAGACGATCTCCGGACTCGCCTGCGGTAAGCCGATTCGCGGGCATGTGGCTTTTCTGGGAGGTCCTTTATACTTTTTATCGGAATTAAAAGAAGCTTTCATCCGCACGCTGAAACTGGATGAAGAACATATTATAAAAACAGAACACTCACACCTTTTTGCAGCCATCGGTTCCGCCCTGAACGCCAAAGAAGACGTATGTTATTCCATGGCGGAAATGACTGCCAAACTTTCCTCCGAAATCAAAATGGAATTCGAGGTGGAAAGAATGGAACCTCTGTTTTCCGATGAGGGAGCATACCACGCGTTCAAAGAGCGCCACTGCGCGCATCATGTGAAAACTGCCGATCTGAATTCCTATCGGGGAGACTGCTTCCTCGGCATCGATGCGGGCAGCACGACCACCAAAGTAGCCCTGGTGGCGGAAGACGGCTCCCTCCTGTATTCTTTTTACAGCAATAACGATGGAAGCCCTTTAAAAACGGCAATCCGTTCCATCCAGGAAATTTACCGCCTGCTTCCCGACCATGCACATATCGTGCGCTCCTGTTCCACAGGCTATGGAGAAGCGCTGTTAAAGTCCGCCTTTCTCCTGGATGACGGCGAAGTGGAAACGGTGGCTCATTATTATGCCGCCGCCTTCTTTGACCCCGACGTGGACTGCATCCTCGATATCGGCGGGCAGGATATGAAGTGCATTAAAATTAAAAACCAGACCGTAGACAGCGTGCAGCTCAATGAAGCATGTTCGTCCGGCTGCGGCTCTTTTATCGAAACATTTGCAAAATCGCTGAATTACAGCGTGGAAGATTTTGCCGGCGCAGCCCTGTTTGCCAAGCATCCGATCGATCTCGGCACCCGCTGCACTGTATTTATGAATTCCAAAGTAAAACAAGCCCAAAAAGAAGGCGCAGAAGTCGCGGATATTTCCGCAGGACTGGCCTATTCCGTAATTAAAAATGCCCTGTTCAAAGTGATCAAAGTATCCGATGCTTCCGAACTGGGAAAAAATATTGTCGTGCAAGGCGGCACGTTTTATAATGACGCCGTATTGCGAAGCTTTGAGAAAATCGCCGGCTGCGAAGCCATCCGTCCGGATATTGCCGGAATCATGGGCGCTTTCGGTGCCGCTCTGATTGCGAGGGAACGTTATGCCAAGGGATACGCCACTACGATGCTTACTATCGGCCAGATCAATTCCCTGCAGTTTGAAACAAGCATGGCAAAGTGCAAAGGCTGCACCAATAACTGCCGGCTGACGATCAATAAGTTCAGCGGAGGACGCCAGTTCGTTTCCGGCAACCGCTGTGAACGGGGATTGGGAAAAGCAAAAAACGAAAGCGGCATCCCCAACCTTTTTGAGTATAAATTAAAAAGAGTCTTCGGATACGAACCTCTCCCCGCGGACATGGCAAAAAGAGGGAGAGTCGGTATCCCCCGGGTATTGAATATGTACGAGAATTACCCGTTCTGGTTCACTTTTTTCACCAGACTCGGATATCAGGTCGTACTTTCTCCTCTTTCCAACCATAACATCTATTCGCTTGGCATCGAATCGATCCCAAGCGAATCCGAATGTTACCCGGCCAAGCTCGCCCACGGACATGTGAGCTGGCTCATTCATGAAGGCGTGGACTTTATCTTCTACCCCGCGCTCTTTTATGAACGCAATGAATTCGAGGCGGCCAACAATCATTACAACTGCCCGATTGTCACCTCCTACTCTGAAAATATTAAAAACAATATGGAGGAAATCGGCCGGGGCGAAGCCGTGCTGCGGAATCCATTTATGTCCTTCCGGGATATCAAGACCGCTACGGAAGCCCTTATCAAAGAATTTTCCGAGCTTCCTGCCCAGGAGATCATAGACGCTGCCAGCGCCGCGTGGGAAGAACTGGGGCATGCCAGAGAGGATATCCGAAAAAAAGGGGAAGAGACCATACAGTACATGGAACAAAATAAGAAACGCGGCATCGTCCTTGCCGGCCGCCCTTATCATATCGATCCGGAAATCAACCACGGCATACCGGAACTGATCACTTCCTACGGCATCGCCGTATTGACGGAAGATTCCGTTTCCCATCTGGCGGAACCGGAACGCCCGCTGATCGTTTCCGACCAGTGGATGTACCACTCCAGATTGTATGCGGCAGCCAGCTATGTCAAAACGAGGGACGATCTGGATCTGATACAGTTAAATTCTTTTGGCTGCGGCCTTGACGCCGTTACCACCGACCAGGTAAACGATATCCTCAGCAGTTCCGGGAAAATATATACCTGCCTGAAAATCGACGAAGTCAGCAACCTGGGCGCAGCGCGCATCCGCATCCGCTCCCTGCTTTCCGCTATCCGTGTCAGGGAACGGAAGCAACAGCAGCGGGAGATTCATCCTTCTTCTATCTCCAAGGTTCCTTTTACCGAAGAGATGCGCAAAACCTACACGATACTCTGCCCGCAAATGTCGCCGATCCATTTCGAAGTTCTGGAACCGGCGTTCCGCGCCTGTGGCTACCGCTTCCAGGTATTGCCCAACGACAACAAACGGGCGGTGGATGTGGGTCTGAAATATGTTAATAATGACGCTTGCTACCCTTCTCTCATGGTGGTTGGGCAGATTATGGACGCCCTCCTTTCCGGGACATACGATTTAAATAAAGTAGCCGTCATCATGTCGCAGACCGGCGGGGGCTGCCGTGCCACCAACTACGTAGGCTTCATCAGGCGCGCGTTGGAAAAAGCCGGAATGCCGCAGATCCCTGTTATCTCCATTAATATGTCGGGCATCGAAAGCAACCCCGGCTTCCATCTGAATGCGGATCTGCTTACCCGTGCTGCTTATGGAGCGGTATTCGGCGACATTTTCATGCGTTGTATTTACCGCATGCGCCCTTACGAAACCGAACCCGGTTCTGTGGAAAAAGTACATGCCCAATGGTTAAAAAAATGCCAGGACTTCGTATCATCCAGACATTTGAACCCGTTTACCTTTCAGAAGATGTGCCGGCGTATGATCGAAGATTTCGACGCTATTCCTATTTCCGAAATACCCAAACCGCGAGTGGGCATCGTCGGCGAAATCCTCGTCAAATTTGCCCCGGCCGCCAATAACCATCTGGTGGAACTGCTGGAATCGGAAGGGGCAGAAGCGGTTGTTCCCGATCTGCTGGATTTCATGCTTTACTGTTTCTACAACCAGATCTATAAGGCAGAAGAACTCGGCACAAGCAAAAAAAATGCGATAGTTTCCAGACTCGGCATCGATACGATCGAACTGCTGCGCGCAACTGCCCGGAAAGCTTTTGCAAAAAGCAAACATTTCGATCCGCCGGTCAGCATTTATCAGTTGGTCGATTATGCCAAATCCATCGTTTCCATCGGCAACCAGACGGGCGAAGGCTGGTTCCTAACCGGTGAAATGGTGGAGCTGATCCACGGGGGAGTCAATAATATTGTCTGCACACAGCCTTTCGGCTGTCTGCCAAACCATGTGGTAGGAAAAGGGGTTATCAAGGAACTGAGAAAGCACTACCCCCTTTCCAACATCGTCGCCATTGACTATGATCCCGGTGCCAGTGAGGTAAACCAGCTGAACCGTATTAAGCTGATGCTTTCCACCGCTCAGAAAAATCTGAAAAAGACATTGGAAAACGAAGCCGGCGCGGAACAGCCCGACACGATTCACGGCGCGGAAAGAACGGAACCGGTTCGACAGAGACAGGCAAATCAACTGGCTTAGAAAAACAGCGGGATGACCACCGTAGGATCAGCCCGCTGTTACTTTTATATGATACTTATATTTTTCCTCTTCGGGAAATTTTTACCCCCCCCCACGCATTTATGGAAAGATTTAACAGGATTCGTGTAACAAACATATCATTTTTTACGGAAAAATCCACCTCGCCGTCATAGCGTTCCACCGTTTTCACGATGCTGGAAATGCCGATTCCCCCGCCTTCCCCTGCCTCCGGAAATCCATTGCGGAAACGAATATCGGATATACACGTATTGCGGAATCGGATAACGATTTTATTCCCCTTCTGGGTAATATAAATATCAATTTCCTGCCGCTCTTTTCCCGAATTCTGGCATCCATGAATAGCGTTTTCAAAAACATTGGCCAGTATGGCGACCAAATCGATATCCCTCATTGCCAGAGCTTCCTCCACCGTCACATCCATCGTCACGCGTATTTTTTCGAGTTCCGCGCATCTGGCATAAACCGATAATATTCTGTCCACCGCCTTGTTCCCGCAGACCGGTGCCCGTTCTGCCTGTTTTTTTTCGACTTCTTTTCCGTATTGTTTGACATAAGAAGCAAGTTCTTCCAGTTCGCCGTTTTGCATATATTCCGCAAGCAAAAGGCAATGGTGGCGGACATCATGAAACATCCTCGCCGCTTCCCTTTCCTTTTCCCTTTCCAGATCCATCTGGCGCCTTAAAAGCTGTTCGTTCATTTCCAGGAGCTGATTCTCTTCCTGATATTTATGTTCCCTGCCTAAATGGAGGTATAAATGAAATATTGTATATTGAATCACACCCGCCATCAGCATAATAACGGATATCCGTACAATATTAATAACCGAAAAATTGTGAATGTCCGGCCAATAAATCACAACTGCCGCAAGCATAATGGATATGACCAATACGCCCGCGCTGAACAGATCCATTTCCTCCCTTAAAAAATCCACGCTATCCAAAAAGGCCCGGCGGAATTTTTTTACAATAAAAAGAAAAATCAAAACAACCATCCCCAGGCGTATCAAAATATCCACCCACATATTGCCCTCAAACCACCAACGGGCAATATCCACTCCGCCGAATACACAGAGGGAAAGAAAATAAAATCCCAGGGATATTTTATATAAAGACAAATATAATGTCCCGCCGCTCATAGCCCCACAAAACAAGCCGATCACAAGGGGCGACAGCAAACCGGAACATTGGATGAATCCGTTGCGGTCAAACAAATACCAGGCGCTGAAAACAACTACCATCGAAAATCCAAATATTACATAATACCAAACGGTCTTTCTCATAGCAAATCTTGGCTTATCAAGCAATAAAAAAACTCCCATCAACAATATCGCCCCTAAACTGTTGCGCCAAAATGCAACCCAAAAAGAACCGCCTAACATCCTGTCTTCCCTTCTTTCCCTCTTTCATCTCATCCGAAAGTATTACCTTTCACTATTTTAAACCAGGATTTTCCTTCGTAAAGCGTCCGGTCATACATTGCGCTTTTTTGGGTATCCTTTGCAAATACATAGAAAAAAGGGGCTGTCGGGGGTTGATTGCAAACCGAGGTTCCCGTTTTGTTACCGAGTTTCACATTTTGAAAGCGAGGTTCAAAATTTGTACCCGAAATTCCACTTTTGTAGCAACTTTCCCGTTTCCTCCTGTCATTTTGTGCTATAATCTCCTTATGACAGGGGAAAAATGCGCACAAAAACCGGGCGTCACTTTTGTCTTACAAATTTTGTAAGCCGAAATCCACGCCTCTTCCGATCCTTATTTCCAGTCGGCGGTCTGTGTCTGTTTTTTAGTTTCTCTCTGCCCTGTTACTTCCGGAGTAGTCCCGGCGTGAGGTTGATGGTTGTGGCATCAACCTCATGGCATCCTAACTTCTGCGCCAGTTCTTCCCCGTAATAAAAACAGAATGCTTCATACGGGCTCTTCCCGTTCAGTTTCTTCCTCCGGTACGAATTGATATGGTCCATCATCAGGCCGATATCCGCCTGCGTCAGTTCATCAAAGCTCTTTCCCTTCGGCACTATCCTCCGGATAAATTCATGCCCTACCTCGATCTCTGCTTTCTGGTAGGGTGCACTTGGATTGCAGTAGTATATCCTCGTCCTCTGGAACCCCTTCCCGTCCGGTCCGTTCTCAATGCACTTCGGGTTGGAGAACTCACTCCCGTTGTCCGTCAGTATCACAGGAAACAGCCTCCGGAAATCCTGTCCCCCAAGCCGCTGGTATAGCTCATCGTAGATTTCTATCACACTCTTTGATGTGTTCGCTTCCCGCAAAAAACCTAACATCAGCGATACATTCACGAAGAATACCGTCAACAGCACTTTCCCTCCTCTGCTTCCGATCACACTGTCCATCTGTACCACCGCCGTGTCCGGGTGTTTCTCCATGTATACCTCGTAATCATGGTAATTCCTTCCCACACGGCATCCCTTGTCCACTTTCAGCTCCGGCT
>OFGK01000411.1_pt1 | contig 39678 bp, 41 predicted proteins | sample 1521771 | NCBI WGS metagenome assembly OFGK01 (sample SAMEA3504088, study PRJEB24116) | mouse gut metagenome | biome: mouse gut; feature: mouse-associated habitat; material: faeces | place: Denmark | collected 2011 | reverse complement strand
TTTTACATCAAGAGGGTTCTTTTTTCTATTGTCCATTTTTTACGGACTTGTTCAAAATTTCTATGTTAGGTTTTTTTGGAAAGGGTTGACAAAAAAGATACATTTTGCTTTTTCTAGGATGTATTTGAACCTTTTGAATTTATATTTATAATTATTGTTGTTTCATTCCATATTGAATAATTCAAACACCTTTCATTGATATAGAATGTGCTTGTCGACTACATGCATTTGAAGCACGCTGCAAAAGAATTTGTTCTGCAGCAACACGATTACTAACAAAACTTCCAAAACAAAAATTGTCACTGTTTTGGCATTCCCATACAACATAAGGCATCGATGCTTTTTGATTATAACCAATGACAAATTCTGTGTTACCAATGTGGACAGAATCAATAATTTTATATCCAATATTAGTGCGTTGATTCATAATTATCACCCTCTAATTAGTATTATATGCTCTCATATTATTTGTTATTAAAAATTAATTACTATAACAATACTCATCGGTAATGATTTTAAAAAATATGCAAGTATTTAATTATACTTTGAAAGTAATTATTTAAAATGTAATAGAAAAAAGCATAAATTAATTAATTTTTTCTTTTAACTTTTCAGAAAATTTTCATCAAAATTTTCCAATAAGTGTTTTATTTTTGATTGCCTATCTTCATGACTTCCCCCTTTCATATTTTTATTTTTTTTAGGTGCTTTGTTGTATATTGATATGATTTTCTTCAAAGTATCTTTTACATCGCTAAAATAAATATAAACTGATGATGTTATAATTTCAGGCACTTTTTGGGATGATTCTACATATTTATTAAATATATTTAATGTATGTTCAAGAACCATATTAGCTCTTTCTTTAAAATTATCTCTATAAAAAAATGTTTCTAAATCAACAGTTTTATATGTATCTGAATTATTAACAATAAGTCTACTTCTAATCAAATCCCAAAGCGTAAACATATCAAATTCACGTAATGGGTATTGATGAGAAGATTTCAGTTTGACATATAAATAATAAAAGCAATTATGGAAATCAAAACCTTTATATATCAAATCATGTCCTGGACTAAGAGCATGTCTAGTTTCTTCTCCTTTAATAGATAAATCCTCATAATATAACATTTGAAATTGTCGGTTATATTCTTGAAATGTCTTATCAGATATAAGAACGCTAACCAATTGAATTGAATTAGTTGAGTTAACTAGTCTAAAAATTTCAATTGAATGTTTTAAGCTTAAATTGATAAATTGATGTAATTTATCAGTAGTACTCCCATTTTTTATAACCCAATTTTCGCAATTATTTTCTTTTAAAAAAGTTTCGCCTTTTTCTTGTAATTGATTCAAAAACTGATCTCTTATTGGAGCATACATATGTAAATGAAATAAACAATAAACTAGTATGGATTGCATACAAGCTGGTAAGTCTTGTCGCTTTAAAAGAATTTCACTGGCAATTGAAAATTTATTTGTATCAGTCCATAGTTTTCGGATTATTACTGCAATATTACGACAAATAAACTCGTTTAAAATTGAATTTGAATCTATATCTTTATCAGGATTCTCTGTATAATAGCGAAGTTCTCTATTGTAATGGAGTGCTATTAAGTACTCACGAGCATCTTTGTGTTTTTTAATAAATAAAAAAGTATGATACAACTGATCATAATGCTTACAAATCAACTTAAATATATTATCGTGTTGAACAGTACTATCGCTTCTTAAATACTTAAATTTTTCATAGGTATATCCTTTAAAAGAAAACAAATATGCCATAGCCGGAGCATATTCAACAAAATTATATCCCAATTTATCTAAACATATTTCATATTGCTTATCAATATAATAACTATATATTTCAGAAACAGAAGTTTTTTCGTGGATTAATACTGCATTATCTTGCTCAACAATATATTCTAAATTTTCATACATAAATCCAACTGTAATTGTAAGCCTTCTAAAATGCCGAATTATATTGCAAACTTGTTCTACAAATTCATCAGTTATTTCCTCTGGAATTAATTTTTTGCTTGATGAATCAAATGAAGCATTAGAACATGATTGCAGTTTTAAAAAAGACTGTACAAAGGATAAAAAACGAGAGTCTTCTGCTCCTTCCTCTCGAATATCTGTTGGATTAAAATATAGAATATCGCTAAAATCATTATATTTTCTAGCTGGCATTGTATTTTTAAAACAAGGTAAACGATGCTGACTGAAAGACATGACATATTTTGAATTATCATATTTTGATAATTCATTTAATAAAATTCTTCCAATACTATCTTCAGTACTATAACTCCAACAATCTTGTTCATCAAGCCCATCAAGAATAAAACATATTGATTGATTTTCTTTTGAAGCTATTTCCTGAATTCTCTCCATATATATTTCAAAATTTTCTTTTACAGCATCCAAATATGATACATTAGCATTGATTTTTGCTGTTATCTCTTCATTTTCAAGATTAAAATACGCAGGAATAAAATTAATTTTTCCTATAGAATATTGATTCAATAAATAAATGAAACAAACTCCAAGAAAAAGACTTTTACCAGAATTATATTCACCTCTTATATTTAGTAAGTTTTTACAATCCTTATTATTCATCAACTCTTTTAATCGCTCACATACAAGATCGAAAATATCAATTTTGTCTAATAGTATTTCCTCTATTCCCGATTTTCGATATTTGCAAATCGATTGGTATAATTTATTTAAATTGACATACCAATCTTCATCCTTAACGTCATCCCAATTATAAGTTTTTTGGCAAATGCTTTCCCATGAAAGAGGTTTTTGAGAAAAATCAATTATGTCAAAGGCTTCATTTACAATATAATCTCCACTTAATTCATATAACTTTGAAACTACAGCATCCTGAGGGCGTATATCGCATTCCCATTTTAATGAATTATCGTCATTTTGCATAATACATTTTAAATGGATTTTTCTTTCCATGCCTAATTTGTTTTCTAAAACTTGTAGCAAATTATATTCTACTTCATTATTGGCTTTCATTTTTAATGGTTCTCCGCCAATATAATGTGGAATATCATGAAACTGGGATCCAACAATGCTACGAGTATGTTTATCTCCGCAAAGATATATTCCATTTCCGCCAATAAATTTTCTCAAATTGCTCATAAATGGAGTTTGTATATACCGTTGATATGATAAACGAGTTTGTTCACATATTTCATATAAAGGCTTATGTGCTAAAATTATATTCAAGTTTTTATGAGAAATAGTGATTTTATTAACTTCATTATTCACAATATCACAACGTGTACAAAAATATCCTTGTTTCTGATTTTTAGGATTTTTCCAATTTGTATTAAGAATTAAAAAATTAAGGTTATCCAAATTACAACACATTATTGTTTTTTCAGAAGCATGTTTTTTCTTACTGTTTGCGACTCCTAAGTCATCTAAAAAGTTTTCAAAAGGAATAAAATTTTCTTCAAGTTTCAAGTCTTTTGGGGGAGTATAGATCCAATTGTCATTTTTGCCTTTTTCACATTCAATAGCAGATTTACTAATTAAAAACGGACGCATAACATCGTGATTTCCACTGCATATTACAACATTTCCAGAAGGTATATTTAAATCTGAAATGAATTTTTCAAAAACTTTTTTAGCTTTATTAAACCTTTTTTCTATTAATTCTTTAAGTTTTAAATTAAATACTTCTTTTTCTTCATCCTCAGAATTTTCACGAAATTGACATTCATCAAATAGTTTTTTGTTTTTATTATTTGAAAAATATTTCGATTCCAGATTCAATTGTTGAGCAGTTATTTCATATAAATCACTAGAATCTATAACATCTCCAGTATGCACTAAATAATCCACTTTGATTTTTTCAAGTGACAACTTTTTAATAAGTGCATCCAACGCATTTTGCGCATGTTTAATTTCTTCTTCATTATCTGTCAGATGGAAATCCGATACATGAAGAATAAAATGAGAAGTATTACCAATATCCATTTTTTACACATCCTTAAAAATAATAATTATTTTTTAGTTATAACCAGCTTAATTAATATTTTATTTTAAATAGCACAAATTACTATAGAATTCAATATCAATTACAAAACTGCACATTTTTTCGACAAAAATGTATCAATTTTATGTCTTGACAAAGAAAAACAACAAAATTTTCTCTTTTATATATAGTGTCGAAAATATCAAAAGGTAACACAAAAAGTTAAAATATTTTTAATTATCTGCTTTACCATAATCTTCTCAAATAAAATAACATTATGAACAAGAGTTTAGATTTATCTTTTTATGTTAAACAAATAAAAACTTAAAATACTTACCATAAGTAATGCTATAAATATTCCTGTATAAATCATTGCTGACTCCAAAACATACTGTCTATCATTGAAATTCTATTTTTAGTAGCAAATCCTCTTTTTTAGACTAAAGATAATTAAATTTAACTATATGTATTTCAAATTTTTCTATTTTATATTATAATTTATCTTGATATCGTTATTAAAAATTGAGTTTTCGGAGTTGAATATTATGAATGATATTAGTTACGAATCAAGGTATGTAGCCTTTTTAGATTTACTGGGTTTTAAAGACATGGTAGAACAATCAACTAAAAACCAAAGTATCTTAAACAATATAAGTAAAGCATTAAATTACACTTATGAAGTACAACATAATAATTATCATGGATTTTTATCGCAAGTTGAATTTGGAAAGCAAGTCACTACTTTTTCAGACAGTATCATAATCTCATATAGCACATCCACACCTGCCGGTGGCTTTCATATTTTAATGGATTTAATATATATATGCATTGATTTACTTTATAATGGAATACTGGTTAGAGGAGGAGTAACAGTTGGTCAGCTCGTACATGATGAACGAAAATGCTTTGGTCCAGCAATGAATGAAGCATATAAAATGGAATCAGATGAAGCAATCTATCCTAGAATCCTAATTAACAAAAATGTATTAGATTTTGATTTAGAGAATCCTGGGTCAGCAAACACTGTCGAACAGGAAAACAAGTATTTGTTGGGTCTTATAAAAGCCGTTCCGGATAATAAAAATTTATTTATTTTAGATTACTTGAAACAATATAATGAATTAGATGATATATATACATATCTTGATTTCATATCAAACACTAGAGATTTTATTATTGAAAGTCTAAGCAAATTCGAGAAAAACGAAAGAGTATATAAAAAATATGAATGGTTAAAGCGATACTATAATGAAACAATCCAATCTTTTCATATTGATTTAGGAGAATTTCTCATATAATCCAACTTCTGTTTCAATACCGCCCTTAAAAACAACCTTGATTTTGTCTTTAGATTCAACCACTACACATTCTAATATTTCTCTGACGATTTGGTCGTCATAAATAATCGGATGATTTCGGAGTAAATCGATTGTTGAATAAATTTCATCAAGTCTTGACATCTAAAGTTGCAGACCAACTCTCATTAAAATATTTTAAAAACAATTTGCTTAATTCTTTATATTGCTTTTCGTTAACATTCATAATCCTAACTCCTTGATAATCTTCTATTATCCTTTATTAATTAGAGATTAAGAACAAAGCAAATTAAGTTTGTGGTATACAAAAAATAATTTAATTATATTGTCAATATTAAATATTTAAAATATCATTATGAAAGGACAAAAGGATAACTTATAATTATCCTAATTATTTTTATGAAAAAAGCATTATTTATTACTGATAATTGTGAAAACAATAAAGAATACTCAATAAAAAGAAAAGATGGTGAGGGAAACAATCTTTCAGCTAAAAATGAAATGATCGATGCATTAAATAAAATATTTGATTGTGTGTATGTAACATATTCAGTAACAGAAGCCTGTGAGTATATTACAAATAATAAAGATGCTTTTGTTATAACTACATACTACGGAATCGCCGAATCAGATTCTAAAGCGATAATTCCGTCTGTTTGCAAAGCAAATAACACTAAATATTGGGGAGCTGATCCTTTCACACATATAATTTGTAATGATAAATATCTATCAAAAACATACATTAAACATTTTGGATTGACACCAGTACCGGGTGTGGTTATTTATTCTCCGGATAATGAAACAGAATTTGATGAATTACAGAATTTAAAATTTCCGGTTATTATAAAACCTAATTTCGGTGGTGGTTCTAACGGCATTGCTAAGGAATCAATAAAATATAATTTTGAAGAAGCAAAGAAATATGTAAAAGAATTATACAGCTATCAAAAAATGCCGATTTTGATTGAAGAATATATTCCCGGATACGAAATATCCTTTGTTATTATTGGAAATAAAAATGAAATATTATATAGTAACGAAACCCAACTCGTCCTTGATGATAAAAGCTTTTTTAATTTTGAAATTTACGGGTTAGAAACCAAAAAAATTGATAAATCAAAAAAAAGATATATTCATTCAAACCTTATTGATAAAATAAACAAAGAACAAATGATAAAACTATTTCAATCATTTGATAAAGCAGAATTTATGAGGATTGATTGCAGAATTGATAAAAACAGCAAGCTGTACATAATGGAACTATCACCTGATTGTAGTGTGGCATCAAGCGGCATGTTTTATTCTGCTATAAAAGATTTAGGAATTACTTATAATGAAATGATTAAAATACTTATTGATAATTCTATGAATAATCAAAATTATTAATAAACCAATGTCCCATAAAAGCTGGTCTGAAATCGAAATCAGATAAATATTTCCATCTGCTTTCGCTATTTAATTGCTTTCCTGAAAGTTGCTTTAAAATATATTTTTTCAATTCTGTTGAATTACAACTTTGGTACAATTTATATAGTTTATCAGTATATAATTTAATTTTTTCTTTGTTATTAGCGAATTTATAATAATAAATTAAATTAGTAAATGCTACATGTAAATAATCGTCGAATTGAAATTTATTAAATCCTGCTTTCTCTATTTCAGATGCATATTTCTCAGCTTCAACATAATCTTTTTCTTTAATGCTGCATATAAGTAAATTGTTTGTTACTAATAATTTGGAATATGGATCTTCGCAAAAATAATACGTATCTTTTAATCTTCTTAAAGTATTTGAATTTGTTAAATCTTTAAGCAAGTTTATCACGGACAAATTATTATCAATATATGCTTGATTTTCTTCATTAATCATCCAGCTTTTTTCAAGAGTTATCAGAATCCGTTTACCTAAATTTAATTCACCGTTTTGTACACATCGAGTTGATAAAGTTATATATGAGCCAATTGCAAGTCTATATTGATTATGCTTTTTAAAATGTTTACATGCACCGATAATCATTCTTTTTGCATCAGCAGTATTATAATATATTGAAACATTTTTTTCGATAATGTGTTTATCACAATCATTTATAAGGCTGTTGCTTTTGCAAAAATCCTCATAAAATTTTATAGTGTCTTTTGATGATTTTGTTCTCATATAAAATCCTAAAAGGCACGTATACAGAGCAGAAATTAAATCTTTATCATTTGAATTATCAATGTAATATCTTATTATATCTTCCACATTATAATTTTCAGGCAAAAGATGAACTAATACTGTACAATATAATATTATTTTTATATTGCTATCTGTAAATTGAGGTAGTAAATCAAAAGTTTTTTGATAGCAACCCATTTTAACATATAGTTTTAAAAGAATAATTTTTAATTTTATATATTGATTATTATTTTCTATTGCATTATAAAGCACGTCGATAATTTTTTCATTCAAGTATATCGATGGAAGAATATTTTCGATACAATCTACAATTTTATTAATCCTTTCGTCATTATTTTGGGCATACAACGGAACTAGAATTTGTAATCCTATAATTGCAATATCGTTATAAGTATCGGTTGTAGCATTTAGAATATAAGGAATGTAATAACCAGAAAGAATTTCTGTAATCAAATAATGGTGTTTGTTATTTGATAATTTTTTCCCTGTTCATTTACAAAATATTTGTCTGATTTCTTTATAATTAGTCCATTTTTTAAAAGAGTTTCAGTAATCCTAGATATATCTCTTAACCCTAAATTTAAATACGATGAACCTTTATAATTATTTAAAATTTGAAAAATATTATTATCTGTCAAACCGATATTATTAACTTTTAAAAAATTTAATATAAATTGCTCATTAGTTTCCAATTTTGGGTTAGAAAAAGAATTCAAATTACCATTAAAGATCAACGCTTTAATATCGCCACCATTACGTATATATGTTTCTTTATCTTCCTCTGAGAAATATATATTATAATCATGAAGAATACATTCAACATAATACCAGTCCATTTTTAGTAATTCATAACAATTTGACATTATATGATTTTCTAAAAGATATGAACTCATCTCGTAGCAATATTCCTTTTCGCTTATACATTCGAAGAAAAGGAATACATTGGCCGTTTCATTTACAAGTTGCACGAAGAATTTTAGTGATGGCAAATCCATTTTTTCAACGTTCTCAATATGCAAATATACTTTTTCATTCAATCTATTAAATGAATTTATTATAGATTGTTTTAGTAAGTTTTTATAATTACCTATATTGGTACCAACTTCGAAGAATTTTATTGGTACATTTAATTGTACATCTGGAATTTTATTATGAATTTTAAGAAATTGGTAATCAAGACATTCTCTTGGTAATTCCTTCAGAATAGAATCAGCTATTGAATTCATATAATAAAAATCAGGTGCTTTATTTTCGTTAAACAATTCATGAGCATTAACATTAATATATTTTAATCCGCACTCATTATTAATAACATATTTTATTAATTCAGTTTTTCCATAACCTTTTTTTGAAAAAACAATATTGATTCTTTGATTTTGAAAAATATAGTTTTTTAATATAGCACGTTCTTTATCACGATTATAAAAATTCATTTTTATGGAGAATTATAAAGATAATTATAAGTTATCCTTTATATGACTAATTAAAACAAAAGGTGTATTATGATTAAATTTACAATTACTACCAATTCCGATTTGCAAATGCTTATTAACGCTCGTCTGAATTCTCTTAAAGCTATGAATTATTCATTTAATGACAGTAATGAGGAACAGAAGTTCATAGAAAGCAATATTAATTATTTTAAAAATGGAAACCATACTACCGTTATAGCAACAGAAGAAAAACATATTATTGGTTGCGCAACGTTATGTTACTATGAAATAATTCCCAGTTTCAAATACCCAACAGGTAAACACGCTGTATTAATGAATGTTTATACAGATAATTCATTTCGTCGAAGAGGTATTGCATCTGAAATGATAAACATTTTAATTGCTGACGCTAAAAAGAAAGGTGTAAGCGAAATTAGTTTGGATGCTTCAGTTTTGGGAGAACCATTATATAATCATTGTGGATTTATTAAATCAAATAACAGAATGACCTTAATTTTATAAAATTAACATAAAATATCATCTAAAACAACACATCAGCAAATCAACGGCTCTGTATCTTTTGCGGAGCGGTAAAATCCCCTGCGAGTACACGGGTAAACAGACACGGTGCTATAAAATCAAGAAAGAGGATGTTATCGCATATCTGAATAACCGCAAAGTTTTCCCGGAAAGCTATTCTGCTCCAGCGGGGTGGTATAAAGGAAATTACGAGCTAAAGATGCAGGAAGAACCTCCGGAAGTAGTAAAAGAAGAAATGCGAAAATACTATGCAGAACTGCTTGCGGAATATCCAGACGTTCTGACCACATCCGAGATTGCAGTTATCACCGGATACGGCACAACTTCCGTTAATTACTGGTGCAATAAAAATTACATAAAACATTTCAAACGTAACTGCGTCAATCACATTCCGAAGATATATCTGATTGATTTCTTCTGCTCCAAACACTTCCGTTCCATCACTCGTAAATCCTCGTGGCACATCTACACCTTGCAGAGGTTTTCACGCTGGCGTCAGATTCAGGATCTGAAAAGCAAAAACGCTGACGGAGGTGTGGAATAATGGCAAACTTTATCGAGGAATTGTTCTATGGGAATATCGACCCGCAGGCACGAGGATATCGTAAAGGTTCACCTATTATCAAAGTGTCGGACAGCATCAGAGAGTTAGAAGAAAAGCTCACCGAACGCTTAACCGGCGAGGATAAGAAACTGTTTTTAGACTTCTGCAACGCATACGGCGAACTGATGGGAAATGCTGATCTCGATACTTTCATCGTCGGCTTCCGTCTCGGTGCAAAAATGATCTTTGATACCTTTTGCAGTGATGATGCTCCGTTTGAGGATTTTATAAAAGAGTGATTTTCGGTTATAAATCGCATTCATTTTAACTTTCGCTATAAAAAATGTAACATCAAACATTTTTTCGTTGTAAAAAGTGTAGTGGTATAACATTTTTTCGTTGCAAAAAATGTAATGCCGCAAAACAATTCCCATAATTTCGGAATTATTGATGCTTTTTGCAAATGAATAAATCGCACATTCGACTTTTGCGAGCCTCCTTTGTACAATGATAGTGCAAAGGAGGTTTTGCTATGAAAACACTATTTGAACAAGCCGGCGGCACTTACACATTGCAGGGCGACTACCGTCTGCCTGATCTCGAATTACCACCCGAAAAAGAAGAGTATATCGGCGTATGGGGACAACGCCGCTTGCGGCATCTAAAGCAGCATCATAAGGTTCTGTATTACAATCTGCTGACATCCGGCAAGCTCCATTCCCACCTGCCGATACTGAGAGCCAAGCACAACAACTCTTTCTTCGGTTAGTAAAAGAGTATGCCGTCAACGAATGCATCACCGAGCAGCTCAAAGCCACCGACCCGATGGCGTGGGTACAGCAGCTGAATAACATCCGTGAGCGTGTAACCGAAACGGTCAACGCAGAGGTGGTGTTCGTATGAGAAAGAAGAAATACCGCCTCTCCCTCACCGACACCGAGCGCCGCCTTGTAGTTCAATGTTTGCTCGATCTGCGCAATACCCTTATAGCACAAGACAAATATACGGACGGTGTCAATGAGGTCATAATCAAATTCACGAAATAGCAAAGCAGGCACGAGAGAAACCTCCCGTGCCTGTTTGTTATATAAAGAGCTTAGATTTTCCATTCATCCTCATAATCCATTAGGTTCATTGGAATTATCAATTTATCTTTTGACGCTTCTCTTTTTGGCTTTTCATTAATGTTTACACATAAAGACAAGTTAATGATTGCTTCTCGTAAGATTTTCAACAGCATTAATGTCACATCATATAGTTCATTTTCTGAGACATATAGTGCTAATCCGTCGCCATATTTCTCGCTATCATTACACCCAAAGTTTTCATAAATCTTAACGTATTTATGTTCCAAAGCATCACGAATATCTTTTATTCGCTTTAGTTCCGGATTAGGAGAATCCTCAAATTTATCGAAAAAATCTTTGCTTATCCAATATAGTGACGATAATGCAAAGTTTTGATTGGGATTAAGAGTGTTTTTATAGTCGTATTTGTTTTTCCCAAAACCTGCAGAGCTATTCCATATAGAACGAAAACTAATATCTCTTTCTTTAATTCCTAAATCAAAATAATGAGCAATAAAAAAAGCTATTTTATCAAACATCCCATAAAGCGTTTTAAAAGTCGTTTTTATTTTTTCTAATCGAATGGAATATTGAGCATAATCAGTATGTGTTTTTAGATACGTTTCTTTATCAGCATAATGAGGTTCATCTGATGAATTCAGAGTGCTATAGTAAATGTATCGTGCATAGACATATTCCTGTTTAAGTTGACTAAACATCCCGTGATATATTGGTTTGTCGCCAACCCCAACAATCATACTTGGAAGCTGTATGACATCTCCTGCAAAACAGAGTTCGGAAACAGGCAAATCATTTAATGTGTTCAAAAATAAGCCTTTTTGCAGACACCACTCCCGATAAGCAAGTTCATCCGGGTTATCATATACATATTGGTTAAAAGACAATTCGGAGGTAAGTACTTTATTGATATACTCAGATGAATAAGCATTCATAGTTGACGCAAAACATTTTTTAGCAGCTTCGTGAGTGTTAGGATCATTGCATTTGGTAGCTCTGCTTAAATATTGATAAGCAAAATAATGAAATAAATCTCTATGCCCGTCATCGTACTCAAGCATTCCGTAATGCTGATATACTCTGCCTAAATTACCAAGCGCCATACCGAAATCGCTGTGAATTGATAGGACTTTTTTATATTGTTCAATTGCAGGTATTTTCCTACCACAACGGTCTAAAGCATTTGCATAATTTGTATACAGAATTTCTTTTAATCCGTTAATATATGGACGAATATCGTCTTTTTCGCACTCTTCGACCTCAATTAGATTAATGCTTTTTCTGAAATAATATAAAACCCTTTTGACTGTGGCTTCATTATCATTCCCAGTCAATCTTGCCAAATCATCCGTAGCAGTACCTAAGGAATAGTAAAGCATTGCTTGTGAGGGAACATTTTCATTAACCAAGAGCGTTTCAGGTTCTGCAAGCAGTTTTGTTAATTCAGCGATGTCTTTTAGATCTGTTGTCCGATCAAATTTTTGGGACATTTCTTTGGCATTTTCGGAAAATGGATCATCATACTGCTTTAATATTTCAGATATATTTGTCATATCTCACCGTCTCGTGCTTGCTTTAAAATTGTTTGTATTCTCGCCTTTGTCTTCGTTTTTATTTCTGATGAATCAACAATTTTATCATAAGCTAAATGGCTAACGTCAAAAGGTACTGCTTTACAATTCTCTCCATCTTGGAAGTAAAAAGCCATACGTCCTGTTCCAACGTGTTTTAAAGCATATCCGACTTCAATCATTACATTGTGGCGAGCACCGGAAAGGTCGGCGATAAAAATATCGCAGTCTTTTATGTCATCATACATTACTTTTCTAATATCAAATGTTCCGGTATCTCTTGTACCCAAATCAGTAATGGTAAGACCTAATTCTGTGGCAACTTCCTTAATAGCGTTTACACGGCTTTCCGCTCTTGCAGCTTCATCAGCTCCATCTTTTTCTGCGGATGGGTACCATCTTGCCAAGAAAATCTTTTTAGGAACGTGTTCGTAAATTTCATCATAAAGGTTAATTACATCCTCAATATGTAATTTTTCGACTTTGCCAACGTTGTTTTTCTTTATCCAAGATAGAAATCCACGATATTTAGATGGATTTGTCAGTTTATAATACGCTAATGCTCCGATAACAGCGATATTGGTTGTCGTTGCACTAATTCGGGATTCAACAAGAGCGGTTTCAATTTCTGTAAGTTGTGATTTTAGCTTATCAACGGCATTATCATCTTCTGATAGGCTACCATTTTCGATTAAAAAACCATATAAATCAACAAAAAAGCTACATTTTTCTGTATCTATGTATTTACTGATTTCGGGGAAATAGGAAAAATCAATGCTTTCTATTGTTTTTCTTGCAAGATAATACTTCCATCCAAATGATGGGTCGTTTTTGATTAAACTATCCGAGAAAACTTCGGAATGTTTCAGAATTACTCTTAGGTTTTCCTCCAATTTTAGAGGAATCTGTTTTGCGTTTATATTATGAAATATAGCGGTTGAATACTGCTTTTCCTCCGCATCCGTTTGACAAAGCACCAGACAAAAAGGAACTTTGAAATCTTCAGTCACCTCATCCGCCGCAGATAAGCGATGATTGCCATCAACACGATTCAACTTTATATTTGTTTCGTCAAAAGCAATATGTGCTATTTTATTCTTGTCACCGGTTTCGTGATAAAAGACACTGATATTAAATTGTCCCAACTTTTTATTCCATTTTTCGTTTCTCAGTATGGCGGTGAAAAATGCGCTCACCTCATCGAAGTTCTTGTCTGTCTCCAACGAAGTTGATAACACTATTTCAGGAAAAAATTTATATTCTCCTTTGTTCAAGAAATCTGCCATTTCACCTTTATGATCTTCTATCAGTTTTCGCTGAACTTCCGGGTTTTCCTTTGATATTCTGCTTAATTCTTTAAAGTTTGCAAATCCTCTTAAACAAAGGAATCCACCCATTGAATACTCTAATATTCCACTCAGTTTTATCATTTCTATTCCTCTCTTTTATCAAAAGACTAACGCAAATAGCCTTCAAACGATTTCACATTCTTTTGAAGTTCAATAAGCTCTTTTTTTAATTCATCAATTTCGATGTCTATATTTTCTGTTTTTCTTCGGATAAGTATTTTTTTCTCGATTAAATCTATTGTATATGGATGCAAATCTCTCTTTTTTCGCAAGACATCTATAAGTTCACAATCAACTGTATTGTCTATAAGGTTAAAACCGCCGACACCTTTTTGTGTTGAGATAATTGTTTGATTGTGTTCATCTATATGCTCAATCATATTCCGAGCACGCTTATCCGATATAATGGGATATGCTTTATCTGAAAACCGATAATTGTTGCGATTCATTTCTTTTCTTTTAAGTATCAGACCTTTGTCCTTATTTGAAATGATAAAGCGATTCGCAATTTGACCAACTGAATATAGCAAATGATCGGAATAATAGTGATAATATTGACATCTATTATCCCAAGCAAAATTATCGGTTTCAGATAGCAATTGGTTTATTGAAAACAATGCGCTCAATATTTGAAAACCCAAATAATAAGTAGCTTCTGCTTCATAAGATTTATCATCGCATTCAGCATAAGCGCCATTGAATAAAAGTGGCATCTATCATTCTCCCAACAATTCTTTTTCAAACTGTGCTTTGGCGGCAGCCCATTCCCGTTCGGCTTCCTGTTTTAATTGTCTCGCTTTGCGCCTTCGTTCTGTCAAATCATTTACGATTGCTCTTTGGATAGAAATATCCGGGACAGGAACATAAAGATTTTGAACATCATCATTGGAAATTCGGGGATGAGTATTGCCAGTCATCATATGTTTTGTTTGTGAAAGAATCAAATCCGAACGCATAATAGCAGCAATATATTCCGGTAATACGATCGAATGATCTTTTACACGCATAACGTGAAACTCTGTTGAGCAAATTCCGGAATCTTCCGCCCTTATGACTTTGTTCAGATATGGGCGCAATCTGCCGTACAAGACATCACCAATCTCGTACTTAAATGCTTGTCCTGCCGCATCTTCTTCAACGCCACTCAGTTCACCGGTGTGACTTTCAACTCCGGCAAGGCCTAAATATTTTAAGGAACTTTCATTACAAGATATAATATCACGACGGAAATCGACTATATTAATCAATTTGCGCACATTTGAACCGCAAGCGTCCTTCATATTCGAAATAGCCGTCATTCTTTCGGGATGATAGTATTCCGCACTGAAAGTCTTATCAGATATTAGATCTGACACTTTGATTTTGCAGCACAATTGTGAATCAAATCGAATTGGCGGAATATTGAGGGTTGAAAGGATATAACTGCTCATTCCTGTCAGCAATTCATCCGCTTTCTGAAGTTTACTCTTGTATGATTCATACGCTTTGTTTATCAACGAGGTTAATCTTTCTTCTTCTGTATCTGTCGGGATTAAAAGATCAGCAATATCTTGTGTCGTGATTTTTTGTTGAACCTGTCCACTGACACTTCTTTCAAGCAAGGTTTGTCCGACAGTTGAAAGAAAATAGTCGTGTAAAAATGTTGCAGATACTCCACAAAGGTTTTTTATTGCAATGATATTCGCAGATATGTTCATTTTGGGGAAAGCCTCATCTACAATAGCGCATTGACCAAGTGAACCACGTTGTGAGACAACTATATCGCCAGAAGATACTTGAGTCCTTGACAGACTATTGCCAAGTTCTTCCGAAACAAAAATCAAATCATCATAGTTCATATAGCCGTCTTTTGATATATTTGTAATTCTGACAAGCGGAATACCTGATTCTTGATAATCTGTGTTTTTAATAGCACTTCCAAAGGGTCCGCAAACAACATCGGCAACATCAGATATTTTTTTGAGCTTATCGCCAAATATCTGACGCAGCTTGTTCTCCAACGCTGTGTAAATTGGAAGATTATAATTAATGTCTAATCTGCTTCCTATATACCCCCGTTTGACAGCGAAGACGCAAAGGTCATTCGCATCGGGGGTTATGCGAAAAAAGGTGTTGCGTCCTTTTGGAATTCTTCAAATTTGGCAACAATTTCATCAAGCTGGGTTTCGGTTTTGCGTCCCGTTGCATCATATCCGATCAGCTCCGGTGCAGCCATAAAAATAGGTTCGTTCTCATCTGGCTTTTCATCTGCTTTACGCTTGCGGACAAAGATAACAGATGCTTTAACACCTGCACCAAAGTGTGCAAAGGCGCACTGAGGCAAGCTCACAACCGCAAGCAGTTGGAACTTCTCTAAAATAAAGTCACGCACATACTGTGATGAACTATTTGTCAAAATACCGTCCGGCAAAACGATTGCCGCTTTACCTTTTCCCGGCTTTAAGAATTGCCAAATGCGTTCAATGAAGAGAACTTCCGAACTCTGGCGTGGACGGTCTTTCTCTTTGCCTTTTGCATCTTTAGTTTTGCCGAGTTCATAGCTCGACAAATACGGTTTCTCGGTTTTATTGATTGTTGAACCAAACGGAGGATTTGTCAGAATCAAATCAAATTTATCCTTTGCAAATCCGGGGTTGTGATCGTGCATTTTTTCGATACTGTCAAGCGCATCAAAGCTGATGACGTTTGTGTGTCCATCATCGTGCACAATCATATTCATTTTGGCAACACGGGCAATTTCATCGTTAATTTCGATCCCGTAAAGATGTTTGGAAGCGAAATCGTGCCAATAGTTATAGTAATCGACAGAACCTTTTTCGTAATAATCTGCCGCTTGTTTACGCATATAATCGAGTGCATAAAGCAGGAATCCGCCGGAGCCACAAGAAGAATCCAAAACATCCCAGTCGTGCTGCGGTTTCATCATTTTTACGGCAAATTCGATAATCGGGCGGGGCGTGAAATACTGACCGAAATCGCCTTTGAAAAATCCGTCCATAAACTGCTCAAAAGCTACGCCTTTGACATCAAGATCCGTTTTGTTGAGGTTAATTGCTTCTAAGTGCGACACAACAGTCCGAAGGACACGGTCATCAACCTTAATAGATTCAGTAAACACTTCGGGGTCTCTCAATTTCTGCTCATCGTAGAGGGCGTTGATGCGCTCTGCCAATTTTGAAGACGGTTCGTGTGTCTTGATCTGGAACTGATACGGCTCTCCGTTTTTGCGGGGCTTCTGTTCGTCGCTGATTTTAACGAAAGTAAGCTTGCAAAGTTCACCGAAAGCCGTAGGCGGAGAAAGACGTCCACCGCCCCAAAGCGTTTGATGGCATTTCTTAATAGCGGTAATCAAATCCTCACGTGCAACGGTTTTAATATCATTATCCGTGCCTTTATAGAAACGGAATTCTTGCGGCTTGCCGTATGCTTTTGGCAAATCAGCAAGGATATTTTGTTCACGTTCAAGTGCTCCAAATTTATCGGTGACGTCAAGTACACGACGAGTCCCGCCGGCAACGATCACAACATATTCGGCACGAAGTTTTACCCAAGTAGCATTGCCAACACCTTGCTCAATCGCTTGAGTAAATTCGGCATCGGTTACACCGTCTTTTTTACATTCAACAACCGCATAGGGTCGTTTGCAATCGTCATCAGCAAATATGACAATATCCGCACGGTCGGTAGGAAGTCTATCCGGCACAACAACTTCAACTTTGATTCGGCTTGCGGGATATTCGTATTTGTAAATCAGCTCAGCCCAAAATTCGGCACGAACTTTTTCTTCCGGGTCATTATAATTTTCAGACTGGTTGTCTGAGGTTACATATACTATTTTTTGTTTATTGTCTGTTCCGGTTATGTAAGCATATCCATCTTTTATTGCTCTATCAAGAAAACTCATTTGTTTTTCCTCCGTAGCTTAGAAATTGAATAGTATTCAAAAACTGTTATTATTTTTATTCTTCTGAATTGTAAAACTCGTCGAGCACATAGGTTTTAACCGGAGTTATGTACAATTCATATTTGATGATCAGCTTTACCAAGTCGTTTCCATCAATCAGAGTGATAGGCGAGCCTTCCCGTGCGGCGCTTCTTGCTGAATTTGTAAATCTTCCATTCGTAACAAACACACCGTAATCAGCTTGGTACTTATTCATAGCACCTAAAAACTGATTGATTTCAGGCTCACGAACAGGAGCAGTGTTATAACGCTTACATTGAATAACAACACGGGTTGTTCTGAAATCATTTGCATCGATGTGGTATCCGTAACCGTCAATCCCACCGTCATTGCTGATCTGAACACCTTTTTCGGTAAATTCAACGCCCATACGGTTCAGCAATGCTCTTGAAAATGCTTCGAATTTCTTTGGCGACATTTTGGCGATAGCAGCGAGCAGGTTATCTTTAAATTCATCTTTGATTTTTTCTTCTTCCTGAGTTTCTTCCTCGCTGTCACTGACATCAACAGATTTATTCTTTTTATTATTTTTGCTTAACTCTGCCCAATGCAATTTAGAGGGTTCTATAATATCTTTTTGAACATCAAGCTTATCAAGTTCAAGATACAAGCCTTTTTCGGTTAGTGTAATAGGAGAGGAATTGGTAAATGTCAAAAGCTCGTTAAAGAGAAGGTCTTTAATTGCAAAATTAAACTTAAAATTAAATTCTTTATATGTATTGCCGGTCTTTTTAGATTTCTTTACCACTTCGGAATATTCGGCAATCTGATCATCCAAATCAGCAATACGTTCCTTGATTTCAGAACGCTCCAATTGACCGCCAGCTTCCTGTAGTACTCTTAGTATTGGTTTAATCAAATATGCAATTTTACCTTCCGAAGATAAATTCTTAAAACTCATAATAATTACCTCTGCTTTTTGATTATTGATAGGTCGTCACCCTCCTAAGAGTGCGCTTTTAGTTCGATTACATTTCGCCGTTTTTCTCCAAAGTGCCATTTTGGCACTTTGGGATTTTTGAAGTGGCACTTTGGAAGTTCTCCCTTTTTACTTCCTGCAATTTCCCAAAGTATCAATTTGATACTTTGGAGATTAGAGATTGATACTTTAGAAATGTTATCGGTCATTTTTCCGGGTATCAGGGATGTCCCTGACAAAAACCGTTTTTGGGAGTTAAAACGGTCTGCTTGCTAAGCCAGCTCAGATAAATCTGCTTATAGTTCTTCGGTCTTAAAAGTCGTATAACCCTCGTAATAATAACTGTGGTCGATGCCTTTCATATAGACCTCACGACTATCTACATCGTCGGTCAGAACTGCTTTTAAGATGTGCTTTATTTCTATATCTTTGATGGGGCTGCGCTCCATTGCGAGAAGATAATCTTCTTTATCAACACGACTCCAGTCGATGACCTTATGGAGTTCTTTCTTCAGGATGAGGTCGAGCCAAATACGAGTGCTGCGCCCGTTACCTTCCCGAAAAGGATGGGCAATGTTCATCTCAACGTACTTTTCCACGATTTCATCAAATGTTGACTGCGGCATTTTATCAATGTTATCAAGAGCCGCTTCAAGGTACATCAAAGGTGCAAAACGGAAATTACCTTTTGCAAGGTTTACCTTTCTGACCTCTCCGGCAAAGTCATAAATCTCATCAAATAGGTACTTATGAATTGCTTTAAGGGCAGAGAATTTTCCTGCTTCTAATTTGTCGAGCGTTCCGTTTTCAAACAGTTCAATCGCTTTTTTCTTGCTGATGCGTTCTTCCTCACGAGCAAGATCAGCAGAATTTGTAAGTCCTAATATATTTTCAAGTGCCATATCGCACCTCCGAAATCAATTACTTTTCTGATTATGGATTTCTTTCAAATCCTCTATAGCAAGTTCGGGATTCATCGTATGAAACATCATATAATTCCGTTTCATTGTCTTGACGGGAGCCTGCTTATAAATCTTTGAGCTATTCTCGCCAGTGTAGTAATGCCAGTAACGGTAGATATAACCGATCCAATAGAGAACATCTTTTGAGAATACTTCGCCTTCTTCGGAGAGTTTTTCGCCGGAGACATCAGCCGCTTCCTCAAGGAGATATTCCTCACCAGCCCACTGCATACGGTTATATGTTGAGTCAAGCGCTTTTGCTATATCTGACCTCATAAACGACTTGATAAATACAGCGCTGTTATAGTTTCTGTCGGCAGATAATTCAAATAATCTGCCTTGAATATCACAAAGCTTTAATTGAAGTTCGTCCACCGTTTTCCCCCAATCATACGAAATTTGTAATCACCATAATTACTTATCAGCCGCAATGCCGGATTTCATCCAAGCATCTACTTCGCTGATTTTGAATTTCCACAGTCTGCCAATCTTTGCGGCGGGCATATTACGGCGCTCGATCCAGTCGAGAACGGTATCACGGCTAACGCCTAAATATTCCATTATCTCTTTCATTGAATACCAGCGTTCGAGATTATTATCCATTGTGAAGCTCCTTTTCACGAGAGTACAGATTTACATAATATAGTATATCATATTTTTTGCAATAAATCAAGGTTTAACGTGGGTTTATAAGGGGTTGGAATGAAAAAGTCATAGAATCTTTGCAAATACATCTTCAAAATTCGATAAAAATGATGTATAATATAATTACCAAAGTAGCTAAAGGTAGGACGTGTAATGGGAAAACAACATAACAGGAGAATATTTGCCGGATTTTATAAACAATACGACGGCAAGCTGGTATATGTAATAACGGTAGCAAAGGATGCAGATACAAACGAACCGGTTGTCATATATCATTATTCAAACTATTCCGACAATACAGAGTATTTAACGATGAAAAAAGCCTCCTTTTGCGAAATGGTTGAGATAGACGGAAAATATGTTGATAGATTTTCCCGACAAACGCAAATGAGGATTTCGGATTGGAAAATAATGAAACTTCAAGAAGACGGCTTCAACGGTCCGAAAAGAAAGCAGTTTTCTCAAATTCCACCTGATGAATACACAGATCGAACCTATCGGACTCAAAGCACTTATGAAGAATACGCCAAAGACATTTGCAAAAACTACGATATGGATCTTCGCAAATATAGACTTTGTATGGAGAGAAAAAGATACATAGGCGTTTCCAAAGAGGGATTTGTATTTCTGAAATCCGATCTGTCTTTTATCGGTTCCTGCTTGAAAACCGTTCTAAAAGAATATAACGATTTTTTCAATGAAAGGTATATTCAGCACAAATCAATTCGTAAATATGCTGCTGATCACGATATGAACCGAGGCAGCGTTGAACATCTACAGCGCAAGTTTATAAAGGCATTTGCAATCGCTTTGAAACAACGTGATGACTCAGACGGGAAATGCCGGCTTAATCAAAAGCATTCCGAAGAATAAAATCAGATAATTATACGAAGACACTTATCAATTTTGATAGGTGTCTTTTTTTGTGCTCTTTTTCTTGGACTATGACACTTTTACGACAGGCGGTAAGTGCCAGTCTGAATAAGTGAAAGGTTCTTTCGAAGTTCCTTAACAACTGAATAACCGTCCGAATGAGATATGACCTTGCCATAACCTTCCGAAAAGAAGCGAGCGAGGTGACGTCGTGGTGAGATTCCGGGGCAGGCATACAAAAACGACATTCGGGTGAAACGGTAAGAAGCGGTATAAAGTTCACCTCTCTTTATGCCGTTTCAAAGTACATAGCCGCATTACGGTGCGGCTGGATTTTCTCAAAAGGAGGTATGTGAAATGAGAAAGACAGAGCTTAGAGAGCTCTATAAAATGATGTTTCCGGACTACCCGGACATCGTAACCGTAAACCAACTTCAGAAAATGCTTGGCATCAGCCGACACCTCGCCTACAAGTTAATCGACTACGGCGAGATACAGGCGGTGAAGATCGGAAGGTCGCTGAAAATTCCGAAAGTGAGCGTTATCAACTATGTGATCGGAGAGGGGTGAAGCCGAATGGACAAGCTGATACGACTGACACCGTCACAGCGAAAGCGGTGTAACCGACTGATACGAAAGCTTTGTGCAAACTACGATGAGGGAAATTGCTTACTGCTGGACGACGGAGAAACCTGCGTTTGTCCGCAGACGATTTCTTTTTCGCTGCTTTGCAAATACTTCCGCAGGACGGTATTACCCGCCGACAAAGCTCTGTGTGCCGACATCTATAACGAGCGCACGGTGCTTTGCGTAAACTGCGGACAAGTCTTTGTGCCGAACTCGAACAGACAGAAATACTGCTCGGTTTGTGCAAGGAAAATACACCGTAAACAGAAAACGGAAAGCGAGCAAAAACGCCGCCGTGTGGACAGATAAGGGCTTGAAAGTGCCTTTATATCAAGGCTTTTTGCGACCGAAAAGAGGTAACACGAGTAAATATATTCGACACCCCGTTTTCGGCTTTCTAACAGTCCACACAAAAACGAAAGGAGAAAAATAATGGATTACAAATTAAAAACCGTGGATGCAGAAACATTGTTATCCACACCGATGAACAAAACGATGTTCGTCGTTGACGGCTTGATTCCGCAGGGCGTAAACGTCATCAGCGGCGCAAGCAAGATCGGCAAAAGCTGGCTGATGCTGTGGCTTGGGCTTCAGGTATCGCAGGGTTTGCCGTTATGGGACATCCCGACACAGCAATGCGATGTGCTTTATCTCTGCCTTGAAGATACGCAAAGACGTATCAAAGACAGACTTTACAGTCTGACCGACAACGCACCGAGCAACCTTTATTTTGCCGTGATGTGCGGTCTGATCGGCGGAGGGTTGGAATTACAGATCACCGACTTTCTGAAAGACAACCCGAAAACAAAGCTGATTATCATTGACACCTTACAGAAGGTCAGGGACTCCAAAGGCAGCAGCGGCAAAGCGGGTATGTACGGAAATGATTACGATGATATTTCCTCGATCAAGCGCATTGCCGATGAATACAACATTGCCATCATCCTTGTTCATCATCTGCGAAAGATGAAAGACGGCGACGATCCGTTTAATGAGGTGAGTGGTTCGACGGGCATTATCGGTGCAGCAGACACCAACTATGTGCTGAAACGAAAACGCAACGACAACAAAGCAACGCTTGGTGAGCTTTGCTCGGATATGCTGTTTGCCGATTATCTCGTCGAATGGCTTGACATCGTTAAGGTGCGGGTTAAACAGGCAACTTTCGGTTCGTATGAATCTATCGTAAAGCAAACGCTTGAACCGTATTTCCGTCAAAAAGGAGTTACGCTGAAAGGACTGGAGGCACGGCATATACAGCAATTTTATTCCGAGAAGCTGAAAACCGTCAAGCCGAATTCGGTCATTCACTATCACGCCGTTATTCATCAGGCATTGAAATATGCGATGAAAACAGACCTTGTCGTGCAGAACGTGGCGATGAAGGTTGACCGCCCGAAAAAGAATGACTTTCAACCAACCTTTTTAGATGCGGCAGAATTGCAAAAGCTTTTCGAGGTCTTAAAAGGCACAAAGTATGAGCTGCCGGTATTGGTTGCCGCCTTTTACGGATTGCGCCGTGGCGAGGTGCTGGGGTTGAAATGGGATGCCATTGACTTTGAGCGTGGAACGCTGACGATTAAGCGCACCGTAACCACTATACAGGTTGACGGCAAGACGAAGGTCATTGAGCAGGAATCTGCCAAGACCAAATCCAGTATGCGAACATTACCGCTTGTGGGAACTTTCAAAGAGTATTTTTCGGAGGTCAAAGCGGCGCAGGAGCTGAACAAAAAGGTATGCGGCAACTGCTACAACTATCAGTACGACGGATATGTATTCGTTGACGAAATGGGAGACCGAATGAACCCGGAAGCGCTCACAACGGGATTTCCGAAATACATTGAGCGTCACGGGCTGAAAAAGATGCGTTTCCACGATCTGCGTCACAGTTGTGCATCGCTTCTGCTTGCCAACGGCGTACCGTTGAAGCAAATTCAAGACTGGCTCGGTCATTCGGATTTCAGCACCACGGCGAACATCTACGCTCATTTGGACTATTCTTCCAAGCTGTCCTCGGCGCAGGCGATGGAGAACGGAATCGTACTGCCGGGAGCAGGTGGTTTTGAAAGCAAATGGCAGACAAACGATGAAAAAAACGAGCCGTAAAAAAACAAAATCTGTTCTTTCCAAAAGTATGGAAAGAACAGCGATTTTCAGGGTGATTTTGAGATGCTGACGAAAAAGAGAAAAGCCAGCAAACCCGCTTGTTTACTGGCTTTTTCGTTGGCGGAGACGGTGGGATTCGAACCCACGGTACCGTGAGGTACAACTGATTTCGAGTCAGTCCCGTTATGACCACTTCGATACGTCTCCGTATATGCTAACCGCCGTCTTTCGGGCACTTTTTTCGACAGAAAAAGGTTTTGGAAAGAACTGACGGAAAGAACAACAAAATATTCAATTTTTCGAACCCGACAAAACCTTGATTTTACGGGATTTTTAAGCGGATGAAACTGACAGTTGACCAAAAAATTTCGAGTCTGTGCCGTTATGACCTCTTCGGTACCACTCCATATCTGTATATTCTATACTTTTTTACACCTTTTGTCAATATTGATTGAAAGTGTTATGACTTTATGATAAAATACCAATATTAATGTATTTCGGAGATTAAAATATATGATTGCAATTATAGATTATGGCGCAGGCAACCTTTCAAGTGTGAAAAAAGCGCTTGATTATCTTGGTGCTGAAAGTGAAATAACAGAGGATAGAGATAAGATTTTGTCAGCTTCTCACGTTATACTGCCGGGTGTAGGCTCATTTGGTGATGCAATGAATTCAATGGCAGAGCGCGGTTTGGTTGATGTTGTTAAAGAGGCCGCTTTAAGCGGAAAGCCTTTTCTGGGCATCTGTCTTGGCTTGCAGCTTTTGTTTGAAAGCAGTGACGAATGCCCTGAGGTTGAGGGACTTGGTCTTTTAGAAGGCAGGATTGTTACAATTCCTCGTGATAATGGACTTAAGGTTCCGCATATAGGATGGAACTCTGTAAGCATTAAGCAGAAGGACAGCATTTTCAGCGGTGTTGATGATAACAGCTATTTCTATTTTGTCCATTCTTATTATTTGAAGGGAGCACAGGAGGATGTTGTTGCAGGAATTACCGAATACGGTGTGCCGATAGAATGTGCAGTGCAGAAGGGTAATTTGTGTGCAGTGCAGTTTCACCCTGAAAAGAGCAGCAGTGCAGGATTGAAGCTGCTGAAAAACTTTATTGCTATGGAGGGATAAGGATATGTATGCTAAAAGAATTATTCCCTGTCTTGATGTGAAAAACGGAAGAGTTGTTAAAGGTGTATCCTTTGTTGAGCTAAGGGATGCAGGTGACCCTGTTGAGTGTGCCGCTGCTTATGACAAACAGGGTGCTGATGAATTGGTTTTACTTGATATTACTGCTACGCACGAGGGCAGAAGCACGATGATTGATATTGTCAGGCGTGTAGCTGAAACCGTTTTTATTCCTTTCACTGTCGGCGGCGGAATTAAGAGCGTTGATGATTTTAAGGAATTGCTTCGAGCAGGTGCAGATAAAATTTCCGTTAATTCTGCGGCAGTGAGAAATCCTGAATTGATTAATGAGGCAGCCTATAAATTCGGTTCGCAGTGTGTTGTTTGTGCTATTGATGCCAAACGAAACAAAAATGGCTGGGAGGTTTATCTCAACGGCGGCAGAATACCCACAGGTATTGACGCTGTTGAATGGGCTGTTGAAGCAGAGCGAAGGGGAGCGGGTGAAATTCTTTTAACCTCAATGGACTGTGACGGACAGAAAACAGGCTATGATATTGAACTTACTCGTGCTGTCAGCGAAAGAGTTGGTATACCTGTTATAGCGTCAGGCGGTGCAGGAAAAGCAGAGCATTTTTATGATGCATTCACAGATGGTAAGGCAGATGCAGTTCTTGCCGCAAGTCTTTTCCATTTTAATGAATTGCCGATACCTGAGCTTAAAAAGTATCTTGATGAAAATAATATTTCAGTGAGAATATAATATTAAATCAAAATGTAAACCACCATTGCAGACTGTATGCTTGCAATGGTGGTTTTATATGTGTTGGGGTTAAAGCTTATTTGGATTTTTGTTTTTGTAAAAGTATGCTGCAAACAATTACTGCCACACAAAATACAAGGATTAGATACCATAGATTTTCAATTTTAAATCCATTATCCAAAATCAGTTTGTATCCCCAGGATGCAGGGAAAATTCGTCCTAAGATTTCAAGAAAATTCGGCAGAAAATCATTGGGGAACATAATTCCTGAAAGCATGATGGATGGTAAAAAAATAAGTTGTTCTATCATTGTCAGCTTCGCCTGATTTTTTATAGTCAGACCTAATACACTTCCAATACTCAGTGAAACAATAATGTATATAGTCAGAGCAAGAAAAAAGCTCGGAAAATGTGTCGGCAAAGCTGCATCGAACAGTATAGGAGCAAGTGTCAGTATGATGATACAGGTAATCATCAAATGAACAAATGCTGAAAGAAACATTGTGACAAGACCTAAGTATAAAGGCACACCATTTGCTTTATAAACCTTTTTAATATCACTTCCATAAGTTTCAACCAGTGATGGCGGTATTCCGATAAACGCCCCCATTGACACACCCATCACAATCATGGATTGTATCAATGTGTTTCTCATTTCCGGCATAACAGAGGTAAAAATACCACCCATCAGAAGAAAGAAAATCAGTGGTACGATATAGCAGGTAACCAACAAGGATTTACTTCTTATATCCAATTTCCATTGTAACGCCACGCCGTATAAAAAGCCACTCATTTTTCTCCCCTCCCTGCCATTTCAATAAAATGCTGTTCAAGTGTTCCTCTGTCAACTTTAATATCCAATAGTTCAATTTCTTTTTGTTTTAACTCGCTGAGTAAAGAAAGCAGAGTGTCTTCTATATTGTCTGTTTCAAAAGTGTCGGTTCCCTGCTGTGTTTTGATGTGGATAAAGTATTTTTTTGAGATTTTATCAGTCAGCTTAGAAGCTGTACCGCAAAATACAATTTTTCCATCGTTCAAAATTGCAATGCGGTCACATAAGGCTTCTACTTCTGCCATATCATGGCTTGCCAATACAATTGTTTTTCCTTGTGTTTTTAGCTTTCGGATTAAATCGTGCAGTGACAGCCTGCCTTCAACATCAAGTCCCGCAGTTGGCTCATCAAGAAAAATAATATCCGGATTGCTGATAAGAGCAAGGGCGAGATGCAATCGTCTTTTTTGTCCTGTTGATAGTTGAATATATTGTTTTTGTTCAATTTCTTTTATGCCGAGAGTATCAAGCATAGAGAAATCAATTCTTGATTTATTCCATTTTGCAAACAGTTTTATGGCTTCCATTGGTTTGATGTGGGATGGCAATGATGATGACTGTAATTGGATGCCCATTTTTCCTTTTACAGTGATTTTACCACTGTCATATTTTTTTAAGCCTTCAATACATTCGAGAGCAGTTGTTTTTCCTGCACCATTTATGCCAAGCAAGGCAAAAATTTCTCCTTGCTTAATCTGAAAATCAAGTCCTTTGAGTACAATATTATTGCCATAGTTTTTCTTTAAATCAGTGATTTGTATTGCGTCAATCATTTTCCCACCTCATCAAACGGATTTACACCAAGCCCTGAAAAATAGATTTGTAAAGCAGGTTCTAAATATTCATTTACAAGTTTTTGCTTTTCTTCCCATTCATTTGTTGCGTTATCTATGTTTCCGATTTCTCCCAGCTTAGGGAGCATAGTCATATCTCCGCCTGTGAACTCCATAATCAAGTTCCAATATTCTTCTGTGATTTGCTGACATTTCTCGCTGTCCGGCGGAATATGATTTTTTTGAAGATTTATAATTTCATCACTCAGGCTGTTAAATCTATCTATAAAATCCAGTCCGCTGTCCTTATCAAATTTACTGCGTATATAGTCGAGCATATTATCATCAAATTTTTTTATCAGCCAGTAATATTCGTTATTCATCTGAAGATTGACTATAATATCTGCATATTTTTTGAAGTCAACTGTTTGCATTTGCAACACTTCTGTTTTAAGCTGTTCTATTGCTGTTAAAGAAGCGGTTAATTGTTCTATTTTTTTGCGTATTCCATTTGCTTGCTCAGTAAGCGCATTTGCAACATCGTCAGGTGTTTCTAAATCGGTTAGATTATGTTTTATATCATCTAAAGAAAACCCCAATGATTTTAAAGATATAATCTGATGAAGCATAATCAAATCTTTATCTGTATAAAGTCTGCGTCCGCCCTCGCTTTCTGCAGACGGGGAGAATAGTCCCTCTTTATCGTAGTACTGTAAAGTGCGGACAGTAACACCCATTTTCTTTGCTGCTTCGCCAACTGTCATATATCCCTGTGGTATTGCTCTGTATTTTGCCATAATCATTTCACCTTCTGTATATATTATAAATCATTACGTAACGTCATAAGCAATACTTTTTTCAAAAAAATACAGGAGGCAAAGAGTTTTCTTTGCCTCCTGTATAATGATTCAAAATATTATTCAATCGGAGTAAGATTTTTAAGGCTGATATCCATAATAGGAGCTGAGTGTGTCAGTGCACCGCAGGATACAAAATCAACACCTACCTCGGCAATTGATTTAAGCCTTTCTTTTGTAACATTGCCGGAGCACTCTGTTTCAGCACGTCCGTTGATGATTTCAACAGCCTTGCGCATTGTGTCGTTATCCATATTATCAAGCATAATGATGTCGGCACCTGCATTTACAGCCTCTTCAACCTGTTCAAGAGTTTCTGTTTCAATTTCAATTTTACGTACAAATGGTGCATAAGCCTTTGCCATTTGAATAGCCTTGGTGATTGAGCCTGCAGCACCGATATGGTTATCCTTAAGCAATACACCGTCAGAAAGATTATATCTGTGGTTTGTTGCACCGCCTACAGTTACTGCATATTTTTCAAAGGGTCGCATATTGGGCGTGGTTTTTCTTGTGTCAAGCAGTGTTGTATTTGTGCCCTCAAGTTCAGCCATATACTCCTTAGTGATTGTTGCAATTCCGCTCATTCTCTGCAGATAGTTCAGTCCTGTTCTTTCACCGCTGAGGATTGCCTTGATGTCGCCGTAGATAATGCCCAGCAAATCTCCGTTTTTTACACGGTCACCATCTTTGAAGTATGCTTCAAAACGGCTTGTTTCGTCAAGCAATTCAAAGGTCCTTTTGAAAATATCAAGACCGCAGATTATACCATCCTGCTTGCAGATAAGCTCTGCCTTGCCTTGCTTGTCCTCGGGCATAACTGCATTTGTTGAAACGTCCTCAGATGTGATATCCTCTCTCAATGTGTTCCAGAGATACTGGTCAACATTAATTTTCATTGTTACACCATTTATCATAAAATTTCTCATCCTTTCTTTTTATCTCATTCATAATAATCGCCTTAAATTCCTTTTCACGGATATCTCTTGGGGGATATGCCTTTAAATCAAGCTCAGGAATTTTAAGTTCTTTTTCGTTGTTATCTTCGGCAATAAGCTCTGCCGCTCTTTTTGCGAAAACAAGACTCTCTAAAAGCGAATTTGACGCAAGTCTGTTTTTACCGTGAACACCATTGCAGGCAGTTTCACCCACTGCGTAAAGATGCTCCATAGTGGTTTTACCGTTGATGTCGGCTTTTACGCCGCCCATCATATAATGCTGTGCCGGTGTAACGGGAACCTTGTCCTTTGTTATATCATAACCCTCGTCCATACAAGCATCAAAAATATTGGGGAATCTTTCCTTAGCCTCTTCACTGCTCATATTCGGAAGGGTGATGTATACATGATCAGTGCCGAATTTTGCCATTTCATCCACGATGGCATTCGTCACAATATCCCTTGGCTGCAGCTCATCTGTAAAACGCTCTCCGTTTTCATTGAGCAATATAGCACCCTCGCCGCGCACACTTTCACTGATTAAAAAGCGTCTGCCCTTTTTCTTGCTGTAAAGGGTTGTGGGATGAATCTGTATATAGTTCATATCCTGCAGCTCAACACCGTGCTTTAACGCGAGTGCAAAGCTGTCACCTGTAATATGGGGGAAATTTGTTGAATTTACAAACAATCCGCCTATTCCGCCTGTAGCAAGAATTATATCACGTGCAAGTATTGCACCCATTTCGCCGAACTCATCCTCACAAACAATACCCTGACATATATTGTTTTCTTCAATAAAATCAATCATTGTTGTTTGTGTGACCAGCGTGATATTGTTTCTTTTTTTAGCAATGCTTAAAAGGGTTGCTGTAATTTCCTTTCCTGTTTCGTCCTTATGATGCAGTATTCTATTTCTTCGGTGCGCACCCTCACGTGTGTAGTCGAAATCGCCCTCTTCATCCGTATCAAAATTAACACCGAGCTTAACGAGGGTGCCTATTACGTCTGTTGACGCTTCAATCATTATCTTAACGGATTCAGGGTTGTTTTCATAATGCCCTGCTTTCATAGTATCCTCATAATAACAGTTAAAGTCATTAATGTCCTTTAACACACATACACCGCCCTGAGCAAGGTAGGAATCGCATTCCTTAAGTTTTTCCTTGGTGATAAGCAGTATATCTTTATTGCTTGGCAGGCATAGGGCAGCAAACAGTCCGGCAACACCGCTGCCGACGATTACAACATCTGTTTTTATGTAGTCCTTAATATCCATAGCCTATATTATTCTCCCGAGTTTTTCTAATTTAGGTTATACTTATTCTAATATATAATTTTTTTTTACAGTTGTCAAGTGTTGCCTATGGATATGAGTTATGTTAAAATGATTCGGGGAAGTGATAAAATGAATGTTTTTGATTTTGACAATACAATTTATGATGGTGAAACACTTGTTGATTTCATCGTTTATTACATAAAAACAGACCCGAGAATATGGAAATACGTCCCCAAGCTTTTGTGGATTTATTTTAAGGATACCTGTCATCTTTTTACCGTTGAGGAGGCAATCAGGGCTTATGCAGGATTCCTTGAGGGGTATTATACTAAGATTGATACTATTGAAGAAGATGTGAAAAAATTCTGGGATGAAAACGAGCACAAAATAAAACCATGGTATAATGATGTCAGAAAGGATGACGATATCATTGTATCGGGTACAACAGATTTTATCCTTGATGAAATTATGGGCAGAATGGGAATTAAAAATTATGTCGGCTCATCAATTGATAAAAAGACAGGGAAATTTAAACGTCTTTGTTTTCTTGAAAATAAGGTGACAATTTTTAATGAGCTTTATCCGGATGCACATATTGATAACTTTTATACCGATTCGATGAATGATAAGCCAATGATGGATATTGCCGATCACGTTTTCTTTGTTACAGGCAATAAGATAGAACAATTGAAATAGGTGATTTTATGTTAAAGTTAACATTTATTGCAGATACACACCACTATTCAAAAACACTTGGTACTGACGGCAGGCAGTATGAGCTGCGCTCAGGCTCGGACCAGAAATGCTTAGCAGAAACAGGAGCAATTATTGATGCTGCTTTTGAGCAAATCGCAAACAGTGATACTGATTTTGTGCTTATTGCAGGGGATGTTACCAATGACGGCGAAATGGTATCGCACCGGGAATTCAGGGATAAGCTTTATAAGCTGAGCGAAAGGAAAAAGGTTTATCTTATTACCGCAACGCATGATTGGTGCAACGACCTTAACCCAAGACGTTATGCCGGCGACAGTGTATATAATGATGTACCTACAATGACTGCCAAGGAGTTGCCTGTGTTTTATGAGGATTTTGGTCCGAAGGATGCAATCAGCAAGTTTATCACCCATATCGGAACCTGCTCATATGTAGTTCAGCTTAATGATAAGGTAAGGCTGCTTGCCCTTAATGATGATAAAAATGAGCATAATCATGCGGGCTTTACTGAGGAGCATTTTTGCTGGATTGAGGAACAGCTTGCCAGAGCAAAGGATGACGGATGCTTAATGATTGGTATGGAGCATCATCTGCTTATACCGCATATCAGTCCCCTTATTACAGGAGGAAGCACCTGTGTTGCTGACAGGGAAGCTGTTGCTTCACGTCTTGCAGATGCAGGGCTTAAATATATGTTTGTCGGTCACTCTCATATCCAGAATACAGACAGTTTTAAATCGGCAAAAGGCAATGTTATAACAGAGGTTAATGTGGGGTCACTTGTGGGATATCCTGCACCGATTGTTCATGTTACGGTTAATGATAATATGACCCTGAGCTATTCTGTTGCTTGCCTTGACAAATTCACCTATAACGGCAGGGCGTATGATGCGGGTGAATATTTAAAAAATCATGCTTTGGCTATTATACACAGATTGCTTGATGCCCCTGATATTGATGAATTCGGTGCAAGACTTACAGCGATGCAGTTAAACGGTGATAAGCTGAAAAGGATTTTTCCGCTTATAAGTCCTGTGGTTAATTTAATTAAAAATGCAACAGTTTCACAGCTTTATAAAAAGCTGAAATTTATGGGACTTGCAAAACACCTTGACAAAGACCTTGCTTATAAGTTTAAAAATTATAAAATTATGGATTTTTTTGATCAGATTTTTCTGTCTGCTTTTGACGGCGGTATTGTTACCTTTGACAGAGCGAGTGACTATTATTTGTTTGTTATGTCAGTAATTTCAATTCCGAATAAAGTATTAAAAAACAGCAAAGATTATAAAAAGTTCATACTTGCCGTGGATTCAATACTTACAGGCGGAAATTACAATAACAGGAAGGATATAATATAATTAGTTAAATCTGTAAATGATATTGACTTTTTTATCATAATGTGTTACTCTTTTGTTACATTTTAAGTATACAAGATTTTGATTAAAAAAACCAAAAATTGGCATAAATACAAGATGTTGTACAACTAAATTCAGTATGCAACAATTTATGCAGTTTTTGAAAAGGTTACATTTTGGATAAAATGTGTACGTTTTAATTTATTTTGTATGTTATATTTGATATAATAGCTGTGTTTTACGATTAATAATACATATTTGTTTGCCAATTGCAAACATTATTTAGAGTATATGAATTAATTCTTATATCATATATTATACGAACAGCGTATAAGAGAGGTGAATTTGTTTGGAAAATTTTGTGATACAGGGCGGCAGTGAGCTTTTTGGCGAGGTTACTGTCAGCGGTGCAAAAAATGCCGCTGTTGCAATTATTCCTGCAGCACTGCTTGCTGATGATGTAGTGCGTATTGAAAATATTCCAAATATAAGTGACGTTAGTCTGATAATTCAAATTCTTGACCGTATGGGTGCAGGAATTAAAATGATAAATAAAAATACAATTGAAATTGATTCCCGTTCAGTGAACTGCCAGCCGGTCCCATATGAGCTTGCTTCACGTTTTCGTGCGAGCTATTATCTGATTGGTGTAATGCTTGGCAGATTTAAAAATGCTGAGGTTGCTATGCCGGGCGGATGTGATTTTGGTACAAGACCGATTGATTTGCATACGAAGGGCTTTCGTATGCTTGGTGCTGAGGTTGAAACGATTAATGGTATGGTTTGTGCCAAAGCAGATAAGCTTATCGGTGCATCAATATATATGGATAATGTTTCAGTCGGTGCAACTATGAATGTTATGCTTGCGGCTGTTCTGGCACGTGGATTGACTGTAATTGAAAATGCTGCTAAGGAGCCGCATATTGTTGATCTTGCAAACTTCCTTAACTCCATGGGTGCTGATGTCCGCGGTGCAGGTACTGATGTTATTAAAATCCGTGGTGTTGAAAAGCTTCATGGCTGCACATATTCAATTATTCCTGATCAGATTGAGGCAGGCACTTATATGGTGGCTGCGGCTGCCTGCGGCGGTGATGTGCTGGTTAAAAATGTTATACCTAAGCACCTGGAATCAATCAGTGCAAAGCTTGAGGAAGCGGGTGCGGAAATCATTGAATATGATGATGCAGTAAGAGTTACACGCTTTAAGTCATTGCAGAAATGTAATGTGAAAACAATGCCTCATCCAGGCTTTCCGACTGATATGCAGCCGCAGATGGCAGTGCTTCTTTCAGTTGCAAAGGGTACAAGCATTTTGTCTGAAAGCGTATGGGACAATCGTTTTCAGTATGTAGGTCAGCTTTTAAGAATGGGTGCAGATATTCAGGTCGATGGTAAAATTGCCGTTATAGAAGGCGTTGACAGGCTGACAGGTGTTAATGTTAAAGCAACCGACCTTCGTGCAGGTGCTGCAATGATTATTGCCGGACTTGTTGCCGAAGGTGAAACTATTGTTGAGGATATTCAATATATTGACAGAGGCTATGAGGATGTTGTTGAAAAGTTCTCAAGTCTTGGTGCACATATCAGACGTGCTGTAATCAGTGAGGCTGAGCCTGTTGCTGATGTCGGATAATTAAATTAAAAGCGTATCTGGATGATACGCTTTTTTGTTGGAATTTGGAGAGTTTTATGTCAAAGGTATGTCAGCTTTTTTCGGGAAGCAGCGGTAATTCAATATTAATTTCGTCAAAGGGTCATAATTTTCTTGTAGACATTGGTGTGTCTGCCAAAAGGTGTGAAACTGCACTGCTTCAGCGGGGTGTTGCTCCTGAAAGCATTGATGGCATATTGATTACCCATGAGCATAATGACCATACAGCGGGCTTGCGTGTGTTTGCATCAAGGCATAATACCCCTGTGTTTGCTGCTGACTCTTGTATTGATGCTATGGATAATAAGAACATAATTAATGATAAGGTACATATAGAAAAAATTGATTGCCGAATGGAGCTTGGCGGTGTTGAAATAAAAGCCTTTAAGCAGAGTCATGACAGTCAGGACTGTGTTGGCTACAGACTTGAGCTGCCCAATGGCAGAAGTGCAGCGGTGTGTACGGATACAGGATATGTTACCGATAATGCAAAGGAAATATGTAGCGGTGTTGATTTGATTTTTGTTGAGTCAAATCACGAAACCTCTATGGTTGAAACGGGACCGTATCCCTATTACCTAAAACAGAGAATACTCGGCACAAGGGGACATCTGTCTAATTTTGCCTGCGGTGAATTTATCAAGGAACTGGCTCAGTCGGGAACAACACGTTTTGTTTTGTCACATTTGAGCAGGGAGAATAATATGCCGCATCTTGCAAGACAGAACGCCATTGCTGTTCTTGACGAAATAGGACTGCGTGAGGAAAGTGATTTCAGGCTCTATGTTGCATCACCTGAAAGCACAGAACAGGGAATTGCATTATGATAAATGTAACAGTTATTGCAGTAGGAAAATTAAAGGAAAGCTATCTTCGTGACGGCTGCGGCGAATATATTAAAAGACTGGGTGCTTTTGCTAAGGTTAATGTTGTGGAGGTTTCCGAAGAACGTGCCTCCGATAATCCGAGCCAAAGTGAAATAAATCATGTTATTCAAAAAGAGGGAGAACGTATTCTTTCTAAAATTCCCAAAGGGGCTGCCGTTATACCGCTTTGTATTGAAGGCAAAGAATATTCAAGCACCGATTTTTCAAGACTGATTGAAAATATATCAATGAACAGCTCTCATCTCTGTTTTGTTATCGGCGGGTCATTCGGTTTGAGCGAGTCTGTAAAATCAGCAGGGAGGTATAAACTGTCCTTTGGAAAAATGACTTTGCCCCATCAGCTTGCACGGATGGTGCTGCTGGAGCAGATATACAGAGCCTTTTCCATTTCAAACAATTCTAAGTATCATAAATAATTGATAAAAAAATAGAAGGGACTGTCTCACTTGTTCGCGAGACAGTCCCTTTTAACATTTGTGATTCATTATTCAGCGTCAGCTTTTTTAGCAGCCTTTTTCTTAGCAGGTGCTTTCTTTTTAGGCGCTGCTTCCTTAGCAGGTGCTTCTTCAACTACTGTTTCTTCAGCCTTAGCTTCAACGATCTCGATTTCATTGTCACACTCAAAGAACTCGTTATCATCAAAATACTCAGGTTCTTTAGAACCACCGGTCAGTTTTTTTACAGCTAAAACAACAGCTGCTGCAAGTGCAGCTAAAGCAACGATTGCACTGATTACTTTAATAATCTTTTTGAAATCCATAATTTTTATACCCCTTTCAAGTATCTGTATTTATTATAAATTGAATATCGGATAAAGTCAAGACAAAAAATAAACTCCTATTAAAAAATAGGAGTTACTTTTTCAGTCAAGATTAAGCGTTAGCTTTTTTTGTAAGATTGCTCTTCTTTCTTGCTGCACAATTCTTGTGGATAAGATTTTTAGCTGCAGCCTGATCAATCTTTTTAACAGCGTCCTTAACAAGAGCATCTTTGTTATCTGCGTTTGTTTCAATAGCGGCATTAGCCTTCTTGATAGCAGTCTTAAGTGCTGAGTTAGTAGCCTTGTTGTTAGCAGCCTTTACAGCATTAACCTTTACTCTTTTCTTTGCAGACTTAATGTTTGGCATAGTTTTCACTCCTTTGAAGGTAGAATAGGTATACAGGGTTTTACCCCTTTTATGTTTTCAATGCTAATGTATATTATCACACCTTGTTTAAAAATGCAAGTATTTTTTTATTTTTGGGCATACTTTTATTAAAAAAACATTATATTTGGGTGATATTTGTGGCTAACAGAACCGATTTAGCAGTTGAATCATACGAATCTGTCAATAAAACAGCGATTGATGGGGTTATTGTAAAAGAAGATAAAAATATAACCACTGTAAAAGTGATTAATGAAAACGGTGCCCGGGTGCTTGGCAAACCAATCGGAACATACATTACCTATTCCTTGCCCTCGTTTTTGAGCGATACAGATTTATTTGACGGCAGGCTTGAAGATTTATCTTCGGTTTTAAATTCTCTTTTGCCAAAGGATATGTCCTCAGTGCTTGTTGCAGGTGTCGGTAATCTTGATATAACGGCTGATGCACTTGGACCCAAAGTAAATGATTATGTTATTGCAACACGTCATTTAATGCAGGGTGAAAATAAAAATGAAATATTTAAGGATTTTTTTAATGTATCAAATATTCCGACAGGAGTTCTTGGTGATACGGGTATTGAATCTGCCGAGCTTGTTGGTGGTGTTGTAAGCACAATTAAACCATCCTGTGTGATTGTTGTAGATGCTTTGGCTGCGACATCTAAAGACAGACTCGGTTCAACCGTGCAAATGTCAAATACAGGTATTTCACCCGGTTCAGGTGTAGGGAATCATAGGTATGAAATATCAGATAAAACCCTTGGTGTTCCTGTTATTTCAATGGGTATACCTACAGTGCTTTCGACTGCGCTGCTTGATGACTGCTCTGACGGTTCTATGTTTGTTACTCCGAGAGAGATTGACAGAATTATTGAGCAGGGCTCAAAACTTATCGGTATGTCGATTAATACATGTCTGCATAAAAATCTGTCGCCGCAGGATTTGTTCTCACTTGTAGGCTGACAATATAATGTATATATAATTATTTAACCAAGTGAATTCACTGCGGTTCTTTAATGACAAATTTTTTCATATATATATGTATAATACTATATATATGGTGAGTAAATGAAAAAGGATTTATTAATCTATCTTGCGAATGTTGTTGCTGCTGTTTGTGTTATTGCAATCATTATAAATACTGCCCCGGGTTATGCCTCACAGATCGGAACGATCAGTTCAGGTGTAGCGGCTGTGTTTTCACCACAGATTAATATGGAAAAAATTACTGAAAAAACGACTGCTAAAACAGAAAAAAGTGATAATACTAATAACACCGCAGCAATAAGTGCCAGCAGGTCAACTGATGGAATAAAAGGGAAGGACAGCGACCTTTATTCCGACATTACCAAAATACCTGATGATATAGCAAAGCTGATGAGTGATGCAGAAAAAAAGATTAAAGACGAAAAGGTAAAAGGCAAAACGAGTGAGGAGGATTACTTCGGCGGGGGAACCTTAATTTCTCACGACCGTGTGGAAATCCAGAGCAAAATACCATCATCGTTTTATGAGCCTAATATTGAAGAGCTCCTTAAACAGAAGGCAGACCTCAGTATTCAGGATATTTCAAAACCGACTATTCTTGTTTACCACAGTCACACCACAGAGAGCTATACACTTCTTGATGCGGGTTATTATACAGAGTCTCTCGACCTTCGCTCAAAGGATAATGCAAAGAATATGGTGAGGGTGGGAGACGAGCTTGTGAAGTATCTTGAGCTTCAGGGCTTCAAGGTTATCCATGATACAGATATTCATGATGAAAATTACAGCGGTGCTTATGAGTCATCACGAAAAAATATTGAAAAATATCTTGAGGAATATCCGTCAATAGAAATAACAATTGATGTGCACCGTGATGATATTACATATGATAATAATACTAAGGTTAAACCTACCGCAACAATAAACGGAAAAAAGGCTGCAAGAATGATGATTATTGCCGGTGCGGAATACGGCAGTGTTGAAAACTATCCAAACTGGGAATATAACCTTAGATTTGATTTAGCTGTTCAGAATAAGGTGGAGGAAATGTATTCGGGACTTATGCGTCCTATGCTTTTTGCAGAGCGCAAGTATAATATGTTTGAAACCAAAAATTCATTTCTGCTTGAAGTCGGTACAGATGGAAATACGCTTGATGAGGCCTGCTATTCTGCAAGATTGTTTGCTACTGCACTCGGAGAGCTTCTAAAAGAAGAATACGTTGAAAAATAGGTGATTGTTTGAAAAAGAAGATTGCTGCAATTATTTGCTGTGCTGCTATTGTATTATGCGGCGGTTTAAGCGTTGCATATTATAATACTAAATCATTTGGCTTTGATGAAAATACAAAGATTGCATCAACAGATGATGATAAAATAACTATATTTGATTTTAATATTTATTATAATGATATAGATAATGCATTGAAAAAGGTGCAGAAATATATGCCTGATAATCATAGAACGGTATAGATATATACTGTATAATGTGGCAAATGCAGTGTTTAAGGGTATATATAGTTGATTAAGGTATATTAACTATATATACCCTACATATTGTATAATTTAGAAACACCTGGCAAGGTGTGAAAAAACTTGAAAAAAACTTAGAAAAAAGTGTTGACATCTTCGAATCATTGTGGTATTATTGCAAAGCACTCGAGAGAGAAACAACAAAACAAAGCTTCTCAAACGAATGCATAAGGACCTTGAAAATTAAACAACGACAAAGTAAGGAACCCGATAAGATTCTGTAAAAAGAGTTTTATCTGTACTCGTATCGAAAGAGATACAAAAGCAGTAATTACGAACGAAAGTGTTCGAGAGAGCGAAAGTTCTTGAAACGATTAGAGCAGTCCGAAAGGATTGATTTAATACAATAGTTTTAAGAGTTTGATCCTGGCTCAGGACGAACGCTGGCGGCGTGCCTAACACATGCAAGTCGAACGAAGCTTGATGATGGATTTCTTCGGAATGAAATCTGAAATGACTGAGTGGCGGACGGGTGAGTAACGCGTGAGTAACCTGCCCTTAGGAAAGGGATAGCGTCTGGAAACGGACGGTAATACCATATAAAGTATATTAACGGCATCGTAGATATACCAAAGCTGAGGCGCCTAAGGATGGACTCGCGTCTGATTAGATAGTTGGTGGGGTAACGGCCTACCAAGTCGACGATCAGTAGCCGGACTGAGAGGTTGAACGGCCACATTGGGACTGAGACACGGCCCAGACTCCTACGGGAGGCAGCAGTGGGG
>OFGK01000389.1_pt1 | contig 41319 bp, 48 predicted proteins | sample 1521771 | NCBI WGS metagenome assembly OFGK01 (sample SAMEA3504088, study PRJEB24116) | mouse gut metagenome | biome: mouse gut; feature: mouse-associated habitat; material: faeces | place: Denmark | collected 2011 | reverse complement strand
GTCGCTGAAGAAATGATTGATTTGGCTGCCATAAAAATTTTATTGAATCAAATTTAAACAGTTTCTTAGTTCCCTGAACGGGTAGCCGCCATAGAGAAACGACGGTTCAAGTTGCGGATAACGAGTGAAGGCGGCTTCAATGCCTCCGGCAAAAATGGGACAGCCTGTCTGTTCCTGAATGTAGCGGTTACCGCCGATGTGGTCTGCGTTGCTATGAGTATTGATGATGCCTTTTATTGTCCATCCGTTTTGCTTAGCAATCTTCAGCACCTTTTTCCCGGCTTCCTTGTCGTTGCCGCTATCAATGAGATATATCTCGGCATCGGTCTGGCGATAAATACCGATTTTTGCAGGACTATTTATGTAGTAGCTCTGCCGACCTACTTGTTCAATTTCGTACATTTCTTGCCATTATAAAATGTTAGATACTCAGCCATATTATTCTGTATATATCTGAGGTTATGGTGTCCGGAATGTATATGCGATTCAATCGAAATGCCAAAGTCACGAAATAGATTGGATATCAGATTTACCGATTTGTCAAAACCTCCCTCATCCTTATCTCCAGCATCAAGATACCATGATTGGGTATTGTGGTATTCATTGAAGTCGCCAAATTCCAAAGGATTATTCTGATGAAATTCCTCCTCGCTCCCATAATAAGGTACATCAGAAGGATCGAGGTCAAGTTCTACTGCCGGCATGTGTCCTCCAATTTTTGAAAATAGTCCTGGGTATCTCAGTCCATAATGGATTGCGGCAAATCCTCCGGCGGAAGCACCCCCTACGTATCTTCCATTTCGAGAGGGGATTGTGTTGAAACTGTCATCGACGAAAGGAACAATCTCTTGGATAAAATAATCCTCATATCTTCCGACATCTATAAAATTACCATCTATCTTTTCCTGATGTGCAATCTTGGCAGAATTCAGTCCACGGCTATTATCCATTCGAGGACAAACGATAATCATCGGTTCTATCTTTGATTTGGCAATAAGAGTATCTGCTAATTGTGCCAAACCTAACTGCTCAATAAAGGACTCATCTCCATTTCTCCCATGCAGAAAATATAATACCGGAAATTTACCGCCATATTTATATTCATCAGGAAGATAGGCCGCGAATGCCATCTGCTTGTTTAGGTAGGTGCTATTGTATAGAATATGTCGAATTTCACTCATTTTTCCAACGCTTAACCATTAGATAATCATGTTCTCTTTCTTCCAATATCTCAAAACCGGCTTTAAGATACATTCCTACGGCATAATTGGATTTATCAACCGACAATGAGACTTTCGCATATCCATTTTTACACAATATATCCAATAAGGAAGAAAGAAGCCTTGTGCCAATGCCTTTACCTCGGTATTCGGGGTAAACTGAGATTGCCAATTCAGGCGTTGAGTCATCAATCTTGCCGTATGAACAGACGAGCCTCGACCATGCCGCCCCGACAATCAGACCGTCAACAACAGCCACCAGACATATATCATCCGGTAATTTGCCGAAATCTTTTACATATGCCCATATCATGGGTTGTTGCAATACGGTGCGAGGCACTTTCTGAGTTCCTTCCGGCTGATGTATGGCTTCATAAAGGAATTCGGTCAAGAGCATTGCTTCGTCTGATTCAATTGTGCGTATTGTAATATTATTCGGGTATTCCATTTCAATGTAATTCCATGTATCGTTTTTCCCATTTTGGCAATTGTACTTTATTCAGAGTTCAACCCCAGCATAATTCGTATATTGCGTAAGTATTCCGGGGCTTTCGCCATACTATCCGTGACCATATAACTGGACATGGGATGTTGCCAAGGAATTATGAAAATATCTTTGTCATCTATGTCAAAGGAAGATAAAATCAATGCCATTTCTTCTGATGTAGCACCCTTCAATGCCATCTTCTCTTCCAAAGTTTTCTCTCGGTTAGTTCCTTGCATCAGCCCGAAACAATAACCGTTCTCTGACATTTGCCATACATAGACCTCCAATCCCTTGAAAGTTCCAAGCTCAAAGTATTGCGGATATTTTTCGCACAATTTATTTAAGGTCAAAGAATTCCACTTATATTCTGATTCAAGACCATCGGGAATATTTGTTACATTTACTTCCTTGAATAACATCGCGCCACAGTCTGCCGTAAGGTAACTGGCAATCCACTCGTCTGTTGGATAATTTTTGTACTCACACACCATGTTATCAGATTCTCCATCCAGATAGCCGATTTGTGTTCCGCAATCGTTTTTAGACACAGCGCAAAAAGGGATATATACTCTATCGCCCCATTTTATAGAGACATATTCATCGCCTTCAACAGCACTCATATCAATTAACTTTGTGCTTTTGCCACATGCACACAGCATAATGGACATAAAGCAAAAAAGACTAATAATACAGTGTAATTTCTTTTTCATAATTATCCTCCTCAAGCTATAATGTTGGTTTTAATTCCAGACGATACAGTATGTGGGGTTTCAATCTATGGCCTTCCGGCAATGCGGGATGAAAGAAAAAGCCCTCTCGCTGCATCCCGATTTTCTGCATTACACGCTCTGAACGATGATTGCCTACCGTCGTAAAAGAATAAATCCCATTGAAAAGGTTGTGTTCACGCGCATAATCAAGACAAGCTTTTGCGGCTTCTGTAGCATACCCTTGATTCCAATGCTCCCCTGCAAGCCTCCAGCCAATCTCAACGCCTGGGGAAAACTCTGCATCAAAATCAAAATGATGGAATCCTACATAACCGATAAAACTGCCATCATTCTTTGTTTCCACGGCATAAAGTCCGTAACCAAATCTATCATGTTCGGCAACTATGCGATTATAGAACTGTACCGTTTCTTCCATAGAAAGACATTTAGGCAGATACTCCATAACATCCTCATCGCAGTTGATTTCTGAAAATGGAAGTATATCATCTTTCCGCCAAGGGCGCAGAATAAGTCTTTCGGTCTCGATCATGTCAATAAAGTTTTCAATTCGCCCTCCATAAACATCGTCGGAGTAAACTCCACTATCTGATAATCGGCAATGCCGTTGATGTTGAACGGATCTTCAGCAATGATAGCATCAACCACTGTACAGTTGTCAGCTTTCATCATTATCACACCACCGACACGCGGATTCTGCGGACCGGATGCAATGAAATCTCCGGCTGCATAGTGCTTGGCGAGGTATTCACGATGAGCGGCAAGAAATCTATCAACCTCGCTCAACGGCTTTTTGTATGTGAGAATTGCGATAAACATAGTCATATCTTTTTTGCTCCACTGTCCGATGAAGCGGATTATAAATGCAGAAGCGCGGACTACTGATGCAACATTCTAAGTCGAAAGTCGTAGGAAACCTAAATGCACGAATGTAGTATAGCAGCCCACGCCGTATGCGTGAGAACCACTATACTATCCTTGTGCAGTGTCTTGAAGTTCCTACGTTCTCGACTTACAAGAGAGCATAACGCTTCTTATTATTTCATATGTCATGGATTGGTTTTCCCTAATCCGAATACAAAGTTAGTGAAATTTCTGTAAAAAGCTCTCGCAGATAGACAAGAATTAGCAATTTAAGACTCACACATTCAAGAGCCTAAAAAAGATTGCCATATCAAATAGACAATCACTAACAATATAAGTTATGTGTGATGCTTTTATGATTGAGAAAGCCATGCGATATAATATGAAAGGAAAGAAATACATCAATGCACTCATAAAATATTATTTTACTGATATTAGGCTGAGGAACGCATTGCTTGACTTTCGCCAGATTGAGAAGAATCACAACATGGGAAATACCATATTTAGCGAACTCCTGTACGGTGGATTGGTATTCTCGATAGCGTTCTTGGTATCATCAAGTCATCACAGGCATCTTTCAACGCCACCCAATAGCCTCCATACTCCGTATGGTCCTCGTGCATACTTTCAGCAATTCGCTCAAGGTCATCATCACTGACGGCATCGGCATCATATCCTGCGGACACTATATCCTCACGCGAGACTGTTGAGACAATAGCATAGCCGTCATTGCGTGACAGTTCCAGTTTTATTTTATCAAGGAGCTTTTCAGACAGCCCATTATCCGGATGCAAGCGTATATACTCCGCACATTCTTTCAGTAACTTTATCATAAGCATTTATTTATTATTTGAAAGACATTCTTCTTCTGCCCATTTGCCGAATCTGTAGCATCCGACCAGTATGAAATCCTCACAGCCATATTCTGCCAGAGATTTGAAATCGGAAAGGCAGTCGCAGTAATAGAATATGCTCTCTTCCATTGCTGCGGATTTGTCATCCACTTTCAATGATATTTTTATATCATGCTCATTACCGTCATCCTTGTACACTATCCGGCAGTTGGCATAATCCGGCTCCGTGTCCGAATAAGACTTGAATTCCTGATACAATCTGTCGATATCCATTTTGACTTCATCGGGATCGGTCAGCTCCGGACAAGTACCGCAATCCTCGCACTGTCCGTACAGGAAAGACTCATCCGTATAACGCTTGAACACATTCCCGTTGGGATTTACTATCGCTTCACAAGCGACATTGGTGCTTACGCACCTTGTACATATAACACTCATATATCTTCTATTTAGTTGATTATAAATCCTTATCGGGCACAGCAGCCTGTGTCCTATTCTTGCCGCCATGACAGCCACACGCCGGACAGTGCAAGGCTTTCGGGAAAAATACCGCAAGCCCCACGGGGCGCGGAAGATTTTTCCACGAAACCCGCAGGGCCCGGCCTTGCATCCGTCCCAAAGGCGTGTGGCTACCTTTGCGGATAGAATAGACACCGGCTTTATTTCTCCCCGGCCTCTCTGTTATCCTCCGGCGGGAGCAGATGCTGTAATTCCGGGTCGTTCTTGATGCGCTCCATCTCGTCGGCGATTATCTGCTCTACATCATTCTTTATCTGAGAATAGTTTCTTTCAATCTGTTCCTGCATGATGTCGTTGCCATCCTCGTCCAGAAAATCATTGATTACAGGTATTTTCTTGTAGGCTTTCGTCTCAGCCGCCACTTTCGCGCTGTCAACAATGATGCGTGAATGGAAAATCTTCTGGTCTATCTCCTCGCCGAAGTTGTCGGCAACGCTGCCTACGAACGTTCCCTGCGACAGATTGGCTATCTTGGATGCCGGGATAAGGAAATCAAGCTGGGTGTTTATCGAAGTGGAAGTATCTTGTCGGTTGATGGATACCGACTGGCGCTGCTGGAGTATCTTTCCGAAGCGTTCCGACAGGTTCTTTGCCGTCTCGCCGACGACCTGCCCGCTGAAAATGTTGCCGACAGTGTTCTGGATAACCTTCGCCTCCTTGTCACCGTAGTCGCGCGCAAGCTGGGAGAAGTCCTGAAAGCCGAGACATACCGCAACCTTGTTGGAACGTGCCGTGGCGATGAGATTGTCGATGCCGCGAAAATATATGGTCGGCAGCTCGTCAATGATGATTGAACTCTTGAGCTGTCCTTTCTTGTTTATCAGCTTTACTATGCGGCTGTTATATAGTCCGAGGGCGGCCGAATATATGTTTTGCCTATCCGGATTATTGCCTACACAAAGGATTTTGGGAGCCTGCGGATTGTTCAGGTCGAGCGTGAAATCATCGCCGGTCATTACCCAGTACAGTTGAGGTGAAATCATTCTGGACAGTGGGATTTTCGCGGAAGCTATCTGGCCCTGGAGTTGGTCCTGGGCGCCCCCTTTCCAAGCGTCCATAAATGGAGACAGGTAGTTTTCAAGCGATGGATATGAAGTGAGAATGGTGAAAATGTCGGCATACGGCTTGTTGAGGAATTCTATGGCATGGGGGAAGGTGCAGTAACGCCCTTCCTTATATATACGGAGGTACCATATTATCGCGGCGAGCAGGATAATCGGTGACTCAACGAAGAAATCTCCCTGTTTCTGTATCCATGTCTTGTTCAGATTCAGGAGTATTGTGTATGCCGATTCGTATGCGTCGCTGATATCCGCCATGAACTGCGGATTGATGGGGTTGCACCTGTGCGAGCGGCGAGGATCGTCGAAATTTATCACATAGAACTCCGGCTTCACCTTGTACTTGTCAAGATTCCTGAGCAGTTCGTTGTAGGCGATGATGGATAGGTCATCGAACTTGTAGTCGTATAGGTATAGCGCGAACCCTTTGGAAATCTGCTGTTTGATATAGTTGTTCACCACAGCGTAGCTTTTCCCGGAACCCGGTGTACCGAGGACTATCGACGCACGGAACGGATTGACCACGTTTATCCATCCGTCCCATTCGCGTCCTTGATACACGAACTTGGTCGGCAGGTTCACCGAATACTCATTCTCCATGAGGCGTGTCTCCTGCATGAAGCTCTCGTTGGCCGTGTTGAACACATCGTCCATGAGGTTGTGGCGGAACATGCGGCTCGTCCATATTCCGGCCATGAGCAGCAGTATATATCCGGCCGTGAGTGTTGCGGTGTATAACGCCGCATTCACCATCGGAGACAATGGCAAGGAAAGCATCCACCAGTTCATGAAGAAAAGCACGAGTCCCGATATGTAGGCTCCGTAGATTTTCTCCCATGTCATCTTCTGATTTTTGACACCCTTGGTACCGAGGCATGACAGGGCGAGGAATATCAGTGCGAACATCTTGGTGATAAGAAGGTTCTTGAAAAGTCCCGCAGTCCGCTGGAAGTTCAGCAGTATGCGGTCCACGACACCGATGTTCACACCGAGGTCGGTTATAGCCTGGTAGCAGTACCAGTAAACGTGTATCACTACGAATATTATGGAGATGGCGCGCATGAATTCCATGACTTTCGCCAATCCCCGGAGGTCATCTTCCTGTTGCATATGGGATAATTTTTAATGGGTTTATAATATTGGTTGTCATTGCAGGCCGCGATAACGGCGTTTTTTCTTTTTCTTTCGGAGCAGACGGTTCGCCAGAGCCTCCTCCTGTGGATCGGGGCCATTGGTGTCGAGAGACAGTATTCCGAAAGCCTGCTGTATCGCTTCGCCCATGTCGGTGACAGCATTGGAATGTGTGCCAATACGCAGGTCATCGTTAAGTCCGTCAAGCCCCGGAATATCTGTATTGGAATTGAAAAGATTCTCGAATGCGTTTGCAGAGAACTCCTTGCCGAGCCGGGAACCGTTATACACCTCTTTATTGCGGTGGTCAATGAAAGTGGCGCCGTAGATGCGCCCGTCATCGTTCTCACGGAACACCACGTCTATGCCGCGCAAGGCCAGTATAGACACGAAAGTGTCACGGTCGCCACGGCAACCGTGCTTGGCAAAGGTGACATCATTCGCAATCTTCGGCTGCCATTTCTTCGCCTTGTAGTCACGCGCGTTGTAGCCGATACGTTTCTGTATCCCCTCATACCCGAACCTCTTGCCAATAAGCGATGACTTGACAGGTGTGCTGACCGGACGACCCGAATCATCGGTAATCGCATAGACAATACCGTTGTAGGGAGCTCCGTCATGTTCGCCTTTCACCTGTTTCGCCTCGATGTTGAAGCATGACAGCAACGCGCTGTATTCTCCGAACGACTGGAATCGGTATGACGAAAACACGCTCTTGAGTATGTTGCCGATCTGACGCTTCACATCACCGTCACGGTAATCGGCCTTTTTCAGATATGGTTCCAGCAGCTCGCGGCGTTTGTCAGCCACCTGCTGCAAACCGAATTTCCGTTCCAGCTCGCGGCAGGCGCGCATGGAGCGGTTCCACTCGTATGAGTCGTCGATCTTCTCTCCGCGCTCGTTCACGCAGGTTGACACTATATGTATGTGGCGGCGCTCTATGTCTTCGTGAAGGAACACTATGTATGGCTGGGAACCATAGCCCATCTTGCGCATATACTCGTCGGCAAGCATTGCCAGCTGCTTTTCCGAGAGATTGTCATCAAGCGACGGATTGAGAGATATATGCAGTATAGGCTTGTCCGTGTTCTTGTTTGCCAAAAGGTATTTCCGGAAGCCGTAGATGGCATTCTGCATATTCATATCGGGGCAGTTGGCCGAATCAGTAATCATTCCATTCCCCGATATTATACGCGCGGTCCTGTCATCCACCTTCTGCCAGTTATAGGCGAGTGCCCCGTAGAGCGAAACGCCCCGGTTGATTTTCGCCACCATGTCAGTCCGGGAGATGGGTGTCAAGATACTTCTCCTTGTACTCGTTGATGAGAGCCACTATCTGGCGGCTCACTATCACAAGTTCGACGGTCTCCTTCTCCAATTTGCGGAGCAGCACGAAAGCCCTCTTGTCCCCGAAATTGGTCTTTACGGCTTTTACCACTTGGTTGTAGTTGTTGCCAATCGCCTGGAACTGGTGATAAAAATTGGTGAGCCGGATGTAGAAATCCGTCGTCGCAGGATCTATCCTGATTATTTTAATAGTCCTATTCAGCAACACGGATTTGATGAATTTGGAGTGATGCACCGCCTCTGATTTCTGAAACATCAGTTTGAACTGACGGTTCTCATCCTCGTCCATACGGACAACATAACGGTATTTTTCGGGTTTGGCCTTAGGTTTTCGCCCGACCTTTCTTCGTTGTTGGTTCTCTTTTTTCATACGGTTCAATACATTTTTTAGTTACTGATAATCCGGCACGGATTTCCGACTTTGGAGGAAATCCCCTCCCGAGCCGTCAGGCGAGTGGCAAGTTGTTTCAAGGCACGAAATTTATTTCGTGTGCCGAGAAACACAACTTGCTATGTTCGCTTGAACATGAATTTTCCTTCGTCAAATTGTTTCCGGGCCTCTTGCCTGACATTAGCGGGGATTTCCACCGATTGCATCGGTCCGTTTCCTTGTCGGTGGCAAAGTTACAGGCATTTATCCGGCTGTAAAATAGGGTATTATATGCAACGTGATGACATACGGTGACACGTAATGTCAGGGGCTTGACAAGATGGTTGAAAGTCGAAAAAATCTCCTTTTATTTGCAGTGTGATTGAGATCCGCAAGTCAGTAGTGACCGATTGAAAGATTGAGAGACATCTTGACTGAGTGAGGTCAATCAGGCACGAGTGACAGAGTGACTGCACTTAAAGAATCAGTAAATCACGAATGAGTGAATGCCCGAACTCATGTATGTATAAATGACTGACAGAGGTCATGAATGAGCGTACATATTCAGTCATACGGACATGCACTCATGCAGGAATGAATTCAGTATCATATAACATAAAAAACGTAGACATGAAAAAAGAACCATTATTCGTTGCCATAAGCAACCAGAAAGGCGGGGTCGGCAAATCCGCCATCACAATCATGCTGGCCGGGTATTTCCATTACCTGAAAGGTTTCAATGTGGCCGTGGTGGACTGTGACTTTCCACAGTTCAGCCTTATCCGTATGAAAGAGCGCGATATGCGCACAGTTGAGAACAGCGAGTATTTCCGCCAGCTTTTGGTGAACCAGTGGAACCGTATCCATAAAAAAGCCTACGCCATCGTGGGGGCGCAGGCGGAAAATGCGAGGGAAGCGACAGACCAGCTAAGGAAAGACGGTGAATACGACCTCATTCTTGTCGATCTGCCCGGCACCGTGAATTCAGCAGGTGTCATCCGTACCATAATCAACATGGACTATGTGATAACCCCGATTATCGCAGACCGCATCGTTATGCACAGCAGCCTCTCATTCTCAACCACCGTGTTGGAATATGTGCGGGAACACCCGGACATTCCGTTAAAGGACATTCTTTTCTTCTGGAACAAAAAAGATGCCCGCGCATCCACGGAGGTGTTCGACGCATATAACAGCATCATGAAGGATCTCGGACTCACCCTGCTGGATGCGGTCATACCGGACACCAACCGTTATGACAAGGAACTGTCAACACAATCTAAAAACTACTTCCGATGCACACTTTTCCCGCCTCCGGCCAAACTGATGAAAGGCAGCGGATTGTCCGAACTTGCGGAAGAACTGATTGTCAAACTTAAATTGGACGGACATGGAGAGAAATAGAAATAAAGTGGAAGTCAATGAGGACATGATAAAAGATATCATGGCAGGCGATATCCCGGTATTCGGCAAGGGCAAGCAGACTAAATCAGTCGCAGACCGGACTACGAGTGACCCGGCTGAACCAGACACAAAGACAAAGGCAGAACCTGTACCCGGTGAAAAAACACCTTCACGTCCTAAAAAACGTAAGGATGAGAGTAACGACTACCGTGCACGGTATCTATCACCGGGGAATGTGACACATCGCCAACAGACTTATATCAGTCAGGCGAACTACCAGTTCCTTAAGCGTTTCCTTCCGATTGTTGCACCGGAGGTAAGCATATCCCGATACGTGGACAACATTTTGTCCCTTCATCTTGAACAATACAAGGAGGAGATTGACCGGATTTACAATAACGAGATTACCAATCCATTATACGACAACTGATATGAAAACAGAACCAAAGGCAACCAGGCCGAAAACAAAGAAGATAAAAAACTCATCCGACTACCGCGAAGTATTCCTGACCAACACGCAGGCTTCCAACCGCTCCCATGTCTACATCGACAGGGAGATTGTGGACTGCATCAAGCGCTATCTACCTATAATAGCCCCCGGTGTCAGCGTGTCCGGGTATCTCAGCAACATATTCAAGGATCATATCCAGTGTCACTGGAATAAAATCCATGAACTGTATATCAACGAATCAGTAAAACCCCTAAAACGAATGTAAGTATGGAAAAGCCAATCAAAAAAGCCGGTATTAATGAAACGCAGCCATGCGAAATATCCAATATGGATATGACTACGAGAAAAAATCACTATGATGGAGCAAGCTATAGACGCAAGTTCTTGAAGAATAATCCACAGGGACGACGTGTGCAGGTATATATTGACCGTAGCCTGCATGAGCAGATCAAGCGTTTTCTTCCGGCGGTAGCACCCGATGTCAGCCTGTCGAGCTATATAACAAACATAGTGGAAGAGCATTTCGAGCGATATATCGACGAGATAAACAGAAGGTACGAGAAAAGTTTCTCGCCAATCAAACTAAATGCCAAATGATATGATGACCAAAATCTATCTGACCGTTAACATTATATGTGCGGTCTATATCCTATACCGGCTCTGGTTCTTCCTGTTCCGCCGTAAGGCTGAAGGTCTATGGGACCGGCTATACCGTTGGGCGCGCATAATCCGCATAATGATGTGGCGATGGCACAAAATACGGATGGTCGCCAAAGCAGAACGAAGAAAACGCCGCACTGTCCGTAACCAAAAGAAGAAAAAGGAAGTAGCGGCTGTTGCCCCCTCTACATATTGTGAGGTGATTGGCAAGACCAAGAGTGTATATATCCCGGATCCCAAGAAAGCAAAAGAACCGGTCAGAAGCGAGCCGCTGCCCGAATCTGATTTCATCGGCGAGGACGATGATATTTCAGCCGATGATGTGGACGACATTTTGGAGCCTATGGATGAAGAGGATTTGCAGGAACTTATGGAACCGGGCTTGTCCGAGGCCGACCCTGACTTCTCACAGTCCATGACATACGACGACATTAACAATATGGTCGCAGTGGCTTCGGGTGCAAATAAGGATGAAACCGATACTATCCGTGCAGTCGAGACTCTGTATTCCATCCGTCAGTCTGACATCTACGAGTTTATTCTCAGTGAATCTGACAATAAGGATAGGATTGAGAGGCTTATGAACGAGCGTTTTGATGAAAAAGCCGCCCCGAATAAGCATTCTGAACGACTTGAAACACAAACATCCGGCTTTGATTGGAGCCAATATGTATAAGCACTATAATCAAAAAAGGGAATGAGCTGCAATGTGCAGTCCATTCCCTTTTTTTGATTTATGGTATTGTACCGGCTCTATCAGAATTCAAAGTCATCCATATCCTGATTATCCTGCATATCCTGTTTATTCCTGTTTCTGCGGTTAAGGTATAGCCAATCATCATCAAAAATATTGAACATCCCGTATGGATAGCGGGATTCATATTTCGGTTTTTCGTAGCGATGTGCGCTTACCAGCTTGTGGGTGCGGATTATATGGCACACGAAACGGTAGCATTTCGTCAGGTCGCTAAGTATCGTGTTCTCGGTATCAGTATGCGGATTATAGTATCCGCATGAGAGATTTATACAAGATACTGGCAGTCCCTGTGTCTTGAGCTTATATACATCCGTCAACATTCCGGAACATTCCCTATATCCGTATTTCTCCGGTTCAACCGCTCTAATGAAATCATCGGAGCAGAGCGGCGTACCGTTTATCCGTGTCACCATATCGCTGTTCCCTCTGCGGTCACACTGTATCACGAAACGGCAGTCATTGAAGAAATCCATATCCGCACGACCGCTTCCGACACAGCCCGTTTCCTCACCGACGAAGAAAACACATTTCATATTCTTGAAACGCTCAAGCATTTTGAAACATATCCAGATTCCGTTCTTGTCATCGGCACCGATGCCTGTTTGACATCGTTTGCGCCTGTCATATCCTATCACTATTTCATCGGCCACGATATAAGCGCCATAGTTGCCGGTCTTGTTACGGTGCACCTCGTCAATGTGTGCCACCACGCAGGGATAGGTATCGGCATTGCCCTTGACGGCATAGATATTGCCGGTCTTGTCTTTCCGGCAGAAGACGCCCATTTTTTTAAGCTCCGCCATTATGTATCTCGTCATACGCTTTTCCTTGCCCGACGGCGACGCGATATTATACAGTTCTATCAGTTTTTCCATATCATCCTCCCTTACCGGTCGTTATTGAACAGTCTTTCAATTTGCAGATAGCGTTTCAGCTGAGGTATAGGTTTCCCCCTTTTGAACAGCGAGGAGGGATACTGTTCCCCCTTATATGGAACCGGATGTCCGTTCAACACCCTCCCGAATATTGTTTCCGTATAGATTTCCGAGATGCACTGTCCACAGAATTTGTTATAGGAATCGTTATGAACCCGGTTGCAACGTGGACATACATAGGCGGTTCGCGTCGCATATCCGCTCGTTGACTGGCAATCGGCAATCTGGTTGCCGATGTAATAATTGCTGAGTTCAAGACATTCACCATTTATGGCAAGATTACTGAAAGTATCAAGATAGGGAACCCCTCTTTTGTGCCACTGACCTACCGGCACGTCAAGCACAAGGTCGGCGGAGGTCTCGTCATCTTCTTCCAGTTCTGCTATGGGGTTCAGGGCAACGACTTCCCGTTGATGTGAGAAATCGTTGTATTTCTTTCGGAAGGTTATCCCCGCTTTCTTTGCCGCATCCCTCATCATGTCGATGATGAATGTATGGGATGTGTATATGCGGTCCATGAGTGACACTTCCACATCCTCCTCATATTCACGATGCCATCTGAGCCCTTCCCATATAATTGCGCGCCCGAGGATATTTGAATCCTTGTCCTTGGCAACAAGGATTTTGGCTCCTGCGAAGTTACGGTAGAAATCGGCGGCATTACGGGCTTTCTCCTCAGTACGCATACATGAACTGTGGAGAGTGGATACATCGTTGTCGGTGGTTATGGTGTAGTTGTCCTCGCAGTACGCCTCGTAAAAGTCCTTCATGCCCGAATAGATCCTTATCGTCACACGGCTGTCGAGCGTGATGGAGCTGATAAAGTATTTTATCTCCTCAGAGTCATATTCGGGAAGGTTCTTGAACAGCCCCACAAATGTCGAGGGGTCGATGTCTGTGCGGTTTTCTTTGAACCACGGCGCGCTCGGATTTCCCTTGTCGGGGAAGTTCTCATGTTCAAGGTTCTTGGCGCAGGCCGTGAACATGATGCGTATCTTGTGGAATGAATCATGGTTCGCCTTGATGCGCTTGGTCGTGAAATAGTTGTATGTGCCTCTGATGATTTCCGAGGCGTCGCGGTTCTTTCCCAGTTCGGACAATATATCCTCCGCCACCACGCTTCCGTTGGCCGCCGCGTTTTGCAGGCGTGACTTCATTTCGGGACTGATGCTGATTTTCATATATACAGAATTTTTAATTAGACATAGACCGGCTCTCGGAGCCAGTGTTCCGGTTTTCTTACGGCCATTACAGCCGTGGACCGGATTGTGCAAGGCTTTTTGGAAAAATACCGGAGCGCAGCGAGGATGATTTTTCCAAAAACCGCAAGGCCGGGCCTTGCTCAATCCACAAGGGACACGGCTAATTTTGCCGTCAAGAAAATCGGAATTATGGCACATACTTTTTAGCCTTTATCTTCTATCTATCATCTATGCCTTATGTGTTTTTTACCCTCCGCAACAGCATCGGCGATGCAACGTGATGACATACGGCGACATGCATCGTCAGACTTGTAAATCAAAGGATTAAGTGCTATATATTTGTGGTCGAAATCATTTTTTGTCTCACTTTTAAATGTTTCGACACATGAAAAAAAGAATCATTTTCGCAGCAGTGGCACTCCTCGCCACGGCAGGGGCATACGCCCAGGGTAACGGTATCGGCGGCATCACGGAAGCCACCAACATGGTGACATCCTACTTCGATCCCGCGACCAAGCTCATCTACGCCATCGGAGCCGTTGTCGGTCTTATCGGAGGCGTGAAGGTCTATTCAAAGTTCTCGTCGGGAGATCCGGACACCTCCAAGACCGCCGCCTCCTGGTTCGGCGCCTGCATCTTCCTGATAGTGGCGGCCACCATTCTCCGTTCATTCTTCCTCTGATCATGGCGGAATACCAGGTAAACAAGGGGATAGGACGCAGCCCGGAATTCAAGGGTCTCAAAAGCCAGTACCTGTTCATCTTCGCCGGCGGACTTCTCGCGCTGTTCGTGATTTTCGTGGTGATGTACATGTCCGGCATAGACCAGTGGGTGTGCATAGGGTTCGGAACGGTATCCGCCTCGGCTCTTGTCTGGGGCACGTTCCGGCTCAATGCCCGCTACGGCGAGTTCGGACTCATGAAATTGCAGGCATCGCGCAACCGTCCCCGCCACATCATCAGCCGCAGGAGTTTCCACCGGCTGTTTTCAGCAACCTCAAAAAAACGAAGTGTATGAGAAATGTAATGAAAGCCGCCACACTTGAGAGCAAGTTTCCATTGCTCTCTGTGGAGAAGGGCTGCATCATCAGCAAGGACGCGGACATCACCGTGGCATACCGTGTGGAGCTGCCGGAGCTGTTCACGCTCACGCAGGCCGAGTACGAGGCGGTACATTCCGCATGGGCCAAGGCGGTGAAGGTTCTGCCGGCATACAGCATCGTGCACAAGCAGGATTTCTTCATTGAGGAGAGTTATAAGCCGGATATATGCCGTGACGACCTCAGTTTCCTCAGCCGTTCCTTCGAGCGGCATTTCAACGAGCGTCCCTATTTGCGCCACGACTGCTACCTGTTCCTCACCAAGACCACGAAGGAGCGGAGCCGCACGATGAGCAACTTCAATGCGCTCACACGGGGATTCATCATCCCCAAGGAGATGCAGGACCGGGAGACGGCGACACGTTTCCTCGAAGCCTGCTCACAGTTCGAGCGCATAATCAACGACAGCGGCTTTGTCAGGATAAGCCGCCTGTCCGATGCCGACATCACCGGAACGGATAAATGCGCGGGAATCATCGAGAAGTATTTCTCGCTCTCGCAGGAGGATACCACCTGTCTGCAAGACATCACCCTTGAACCGGGCGAGATGCGCATAGGCGACAACTTCCTGTGCCTGCACACGCTGTCGGACCCGGAGGATCTGCCGTCAAGCGTCGCAACGGATTCTCGCTACGAGCGTCTCTCCACCGACCGCAGCGACTGCCGCCTGTCGTTCGCCGCACCCATAGGTGTACTGATGACCTGCAACCATATCGTGAACCAGTACCTGTTCATCGACGACTCTGCCAAGAACCTGCGCAAGTTCGAGCAGACCGCCCGCAACATGCACTCGCTGTCGCGTTACAGCCGCTCCAACCAGATAAACCGTGAATGGATAGAGGAATATCTGAACGAGGCCCACAGCAAGGGGCTGACCTCGATACGGGCGCACTGCAATGTGATGGCATGGAGCGACGACCGCGAGAAGCTGAAACGTGTCAAGAACGACGTGGGGAGCCAGCTGGCGCTCATGGAGGCGAAACCGCGCCACAACACCGTTGACCTGCCCACACTGTTCTGGGCAGCGATACCCGGAAATGCCGGCGACTTTCCGGCGGAAGAGAGTTTCTATACCTTCATCGAACAGGCGTTATGCCTGTTCGTGGAGGAAACATCCGGCAAGGACTCGCTTTCCCCGTTCGGTATGCGCATGGTTGACCGCCTGACAGGAAAACCTGTCCATCTGGATATTTCCGACCTGCCGATGAAGACCGGCTTGATAACCAACCGCAACAAATTTATCCTCGGTCCTTCCGGTTCGGGCAAATCATTCTTCACCAACCACATGGTAAGACAGTATTTCGAGCAGGGAACCCATGTGCTTCTCGTGGATACGGGCAACTCCTATCAGGGACTTTGCAACCTTATCAATGCGAGAACGCACGGCGAGGACGGCATCTATTTTACATACGAGGAGGATAACCCCATAGCGTTCAATCCATTCTTCGTTGAAGACGGGGTGTTTGACATCGAGAAGAAAGAGTCAATCAAGACGCTTATCCTCACCCTGTGGAAACGTGATGACGAGCCGCCAACCCGTGCCGAGGAAGTGGCATTGTCTAACGCAGTCAATCTCTTTCTGGAGAAAATACGCGCCGACAGGTCGGTGGTGCCTTCGTTCAACACATTCTATGAGTTCATCCGTGACGAGTATCTGGAGATACTGAAGTTGAAGCGCACTCGCGAGAAGGATTTCGACGTGTTCAATTTCCTTAACGTGCTTGAACCGTACTACCGTGGCGGCGAATATGACTTCCTGCTCAATTCCGACCGGCAGCTGGATCTGCTGAACAAGCGCTTCATTGTCTTCGAGCTGGATAACATCAAGGACAACAAGGTATTGTTTCCAATAGTCACCATAATTATTATGGAAACTTTCATCAACAAGATGAGGAAGCTCAAAGGTATCCGAAAGATGATACTTCTGGAAGAGGCTTGGAAGACCATCAGCAAGGAAGGGATGGCGGAATATCTCAAATATCTCTTCAAGACCGTCAGAAAATTCTTCGGGGAGGCCGTGGTGGTGACTCAGGAGGTGGAGGACATCATATCATCTCCGATTGTAAAGGGAACCATCATCAACAATTCCGACTGCAAGATTCTCCTGGATCAGCGCAAGTATGTCAACAAGTTCAATGAGATACAGGCGTTACTCGGGCTTACCGACAAGGAGCGCGCCCAGATTCTGTCAATCAATATGGCCAATAACCCATCCCGGAAATACAAGGAGGTATGGATTAGTCTCGGCGGTTCGCAGTCCGCTGTCTATGCCACGGAAGTGTCGCTTGAGGAATATGTGTGCTACACCACCGAGGAAACTGAGAAACTTGAACTCATGCGGCTTACGGAGAAACTTGGTGGCAATATCGAGCTTGCCATACGGCAGTTGGCCGAAAGCAAACGCAATCCAGATTCCGAAACGACATGAAAATAACAGATTTATTCACCAACAATTTTTTAGAATCATGAAAATTAAATCATTTATTGTATGTGCCGCCCTGTCATTGGCCGGGCTTACCGCAAACGCGCAGTGGGTGGTCTCCGACCCCGGCAACCTCGCGCAAGGCATCATCAACGCCTCGAAGAACATCGTGCATACCTCGTCCACGGCGAGCACCATGCTCAACAACTTTCAGGAGACTGTTAAAATCTACGAGCAGGGTAAAGCCTATTACGACGCGCTCAAAAAGGTCAAGAACCTGCTTCGCGACGCCCACAAGGTGCAGCAGACCATCCTCATGGTCGGCGAGATCACCGACATCTATGTGAACAACTTCCAGCGTATGCTCTCCGACCCGTATTTCTCGCCGGAGGAACTGAGCGCCATAGCCGTGGGTTACACCAAGCTGCTTGAGGAAAGCGCGTCGGTGCTCACCGACCTCAAGACGGTGGTGAACGAGAACGGCCTATCTATGGGCGACAAGGACCGCATGGATGTCATAGACAAATGCTACACCCGTATGCACGAGTACCGTGGGCTGGTGAGATACTACAACAACAAGAACATCGGCGTGTCCTACCTGCGTGCGAAAAGGAAGAACGACCAGGACCGCGTGCTGTCGCTCTACGGCACTCCCGGCGAACGCTATTGGTAATCATAAATCCTTCGGACTATGCTACTGATGGCTATCGCCTTCGACAACCTCCACCAGATTCTCAGGAATCTTTACGAGGAGATGATGCCGCTCTGCTCCCAGATGACGGGAGTAGCGAAAGGCATCGCCGGACTCGGCGCACTGTTCTATGTGGCCTACCGTGTGTGGCAGTCGCTCTCGCGTGCCGAGCCTGTGGATGTGTATCCGCTGCTCCGTCCTTTCGTGATAGGGTTCTGCATCATGTTTTTCCCGACAGTGGTGCTGGGGACAATCAACAGCGTGCTTTCACCCGTGGTCACCGGGACCAACGGCATATTGCAGACGCAGACGCTTGACATGAACCAGTACCGCGAGCAGAAAGACCGGCTGGAGCTTGAGGCGATGAAACGCAATCCCGAAACATCCTACCTTGTGGACAAGGAGGAGTTTGACAAAAAACTCGACGACCTCGGCATAACGGATGCGCCGGAAATTTGCGGAATGTACATAGACCGCGCCATGTACAACACCAAGAAATGGTTCCAGGAACTGTTCCGCAATCTGCTGGAGCTGATGTTCCAGGCCGCCGCACTCGTGATAGACACGCTCAGGACATTCTTCCTCGTGGTGCTTTCAATACTGGGTCCCATATCTTTCGCCATATCGGTATGGGACGGATTCCAGGCCACGCTCACGCAGTGGTTCGTGAGATACATAAGCATCTACCTGTGGCTTCCGGTCAGCGACCTATTCAGCAGCGTGCTTGCGAGGATACAGGTGCTCATTCTCCAGAAGGATATAGAGCAGCTCACAGACCCGAACTTCATTCCCGACGGTTCCAATGCCGTGTACATCACTTTTCTCATCATCGGCATAATCGGGTATTTCACGATACCCACCGTGGCGGGATGGATAGTGCAGGCCGGTGGCGGTGCCGGAAACTACGGCAAGAACGTGAACCAGACCGCTTCAAAGACAGGCTCCATAGCCGGGGGCGCCGCAGGTGCGGCTGTCGGCAACGTGGCAGGACGCCTTATCAAGTGACAATAATTAAAACAGTGTTCTTATGCAGTTCAAATCATTAAAAAACATCGAGAGCAGCTTCCGCCAGCTCCGTCTGTTCGGCATAGTCTATCTGTGCGCCTGCACGCTCCTTGTGGGGTATTCGGTATGGAAGGCATACCGTTTTTCCGAGGCGCAGCGCCAGAAAATATATGTGCTTGACGAGGGGAAGTCGCTGATGCTGGCTCTGGCGCAGGACCTCTCGCAGAACCGCCCCGTGGAGGCACGGGAGCATGTGAAGCGTTTCCACGAGCTGTTCTTCTCGCTGGCCCCCGACAAGAGCGCCATCGAGGGCAACATACAGCGCGCCCTGTTCCTTGCCGACCGCTCGGCCTACGGCCATTACCGCGACCTTGCCGAGCAGGGGTACTACAACCGTGTCATATCGGGCAATATCACACAGCGCATAGAGATCGACAGCGTGAAATGCGATTTCCATTCCTATCCCTACGATGTGGTGGCTTACTCGCGCCTCTCCATCATTCGTGAGAAAAGTGTGACCGAACGCTCCCTTGTGACACGGGGACGGCTTATCAACTCCACAAGAAGTGACAATAATCCACACGGTTTCATCCTTGAGTCTTTCCGGGTTGTGGAGAACCGGGACCTGAGGGTGTCCGACCGCTAAAACAAGAAACGACATGAAAATAAAGGAAACATTTATCAGAGTCAAGGACGCAGCCGACGACCGCCTGCGCTCCTTCTGCAGTGCCCTGACACCGGAAAAGAGGCTTGCCGCCATCCTGATATTGGGTGCGCTGTTCGCCGTGGTGAATTTCTATATGATATTCCGTGCCATTTACGACATCGGGCGTGAGGACGCTCCCCGTGAGGTCATAGAGATCACCCCGATTGAGGTTCCCGATTTCACCGGTCCCGACTCGCAGGAGGAGATGGTGCGCGGCATGGAAGAGTTCTTTAACCGGTTTAATACGGAAGAAGATGAGTAGCGATGCCGAAAAACTGAAACGCCGTCAGGCCGTGAAGAAGTATCTGGTCTTCGCCCTGATGTTCCTCGTGTTCGCCGCCTGCATGTGGTTCATCTTCGCCCCGTCGGATTCCGACCGTGCGGAGAAAGAGAGGCAGGAGGGCTTCAACACCGAGTTGCCCGATCCGAGGAACGCCGGCATTGTCGATGACAAGATGACGGCCTACGAACAGGAGTCCATGCGCAGGAAACGCGAGGAGAAGATGCGGACTCTTGAGGAAATGACGGCTTCCGAATCCAATCCCAATCCGGTTTCCTTATCGGGCAATCCTTCCACGGTGGATATCCCTTCGGAGGTGGTGATTGTGGATGATGATAGCGGCAAGCATGTGGCAACTTCGCCTCGTGGCGGTTCCTTCTCTTCATCGCATAACGCCTACCGGCAGATAAATGAGACGCTCGGAAGTTTCTATGAGCAGCCTGCGGAAGACCCGGAAAAGGAGGCTATGCGTGAGGAAATCGAGCAGCTAAGGCAGTTTGTGGCGCAACAGCAGCAATCTCCGGGAACATCGTATGCCGAGCAGGTGGCTCTGTTGGAGAAGTCCTATGAGCTTGCGGCCAAGTATATGCCTAACCAGAACAACGGCAATGCCAGGCGTGATGATGAGGAGAAACCGGACAACGGCCGCAAGGCCAAGGCAGTGCCTGTCGGCAGGGTGTCTGTCCCGGTAGTGTCGTCTCTCGCACAGCCTGTGAATGATTCCGTGATGATGGCTCGGTTGTCGGAACCACGAAATTTCGGGTTCAACACGGCTGTCGGGGGCACGGTCTCACAGGATAGAAACACAATCAGTGTGTGCGTGCATGGCGACCAGACCGTCATAAGCGGCCAGAGTGTGCGGTTGAGGCTGCTTGAGCCTATGTGTGTCGGAAGACACGAGCTGCCGCGCAACTCGCTCATCACGGGTGATTGCCGAATACAGGGGGAGCGTCTGGACATCACTATCTCGCAGGTGGAATATTCGGGCAATATCATTCCTGTTGAACTCGCGGTGTATGACAACGACGGTCAGCCGGGCATATTCATTCCCGGTTCTATGGAGGCGAACGCCGTGAAGGAGATGGCGGCCAACATGGGTCAGAACCTCGGCACCACCATATCCATCACCAACCAGTCCGCCGGGGACCAGCTCCTGTCGGAACTCGGCAAGGGTGCGATTCAGGGAGTGTCGCAGTATATCTCCAGGAAGATGCGCCAGGAGAAGGTGCGGCTGAAATCCGGTCATGCGCTGATGCTCTATCAGAAACAGTAACCGACATCAATATCAACCAACTAAATTTCAAACGACATGAAAAAGTTATTTTTGATTCTCGCCCTTGTGATGGGCGCAGTGAGTGCTTTCGCACAGGAAACCGAGGGAGACCTCTACCACGGTCTTACCAAGAAACTGACATTCGACCGCATGATTCCCCCTTACGGTCTGGAAGTGACCTACGAAAAGACGGTCCACATCATCTTCCCGGCGGCGGTGAAGTATGTGGATCTCGGCTCGCCCAACCTTATCGCTGGTAAGGCTGACGGAGCGGAGAATGTGATCCGCGTGAAATCTACCGTAAAGGGGTTCCGCGACGAGACCAACATATCGGTCATCACAGAGAGCGGCTGCTTCTACACATTCAATGTCAAGTATGCCGACGAGCCACTGATCCTGAATGTGGAGATGAAGGACTTCATCCATGACGGCAGCGAGGTGAACCGCCCCAACAATGCCCTTGAGATCTATCTGAAGGAACTCGGTTGCGAGTCACCGAAGCTGGTTCATCTCATCAATTCATCCATCTACAAGGAGAACAAGCGTCATGTGAAGCATATCGGGAGCAAGGCTTTCGGCATCCAGTATCTTCTGAAGGGTATCTACACCCACAACGGGCTTCTGTATTTCCACACGCAGATACGCAACACGTCCAACGTGCCTTTCAATGTGAATTTCGTGACATTCAAGATCGTAGACAAGAAAGTGATGAAGCGTACCGCTGTGCAGGAGCAGGTGATTTTTCCATTGCGTGCCTACAATTATGTCACTGAAGTTGCCGGAAAGAAGGACGGCCGCACAGTGTTCACTTTCGACAAGTTCACCATTCCGGAAGACAAGATGCTCGTGGTGGAGCTTAACGAGAAGAGCGGCGGACGCCACCAGTCCTTCACCGTGGAGTGTGAGGATATAGTCCGTGCCCGTGTGATCAATGAACTCAAAGTTAGATAGCCATGAGAAGATTTGTCATAGCAATAATCGCGGCAGTGTCGCTTGCCCTCTCCGGAGGGGAGGCATACGCCCAGCGCCGCCTCCCCGGTATGAAGGGGCTTGAACTTCGCGGTGGCCTTGTCGGAGGTTCTTCGGGTGATTTCTATCTCGGTACCGCCATGTCCGTTTACAGCGGCCGTGCCAACCGGTGGGTGTTCGGTGCCGAATACTTGCAAAAGAGCTACCGCTACAAGGATATGTCGATTCCCCGTGCGCAGTTCACGGCGGAAGGGGGATATTACCTGAATTTTCTTTCGGATGCCTCCAAGACATTCTTCCTGTCGGTAGGCGGCTCGGCTCTTGCCGGATATGAGTCGGTGAACTGGGGCAAGAGGCTACTGTCTGACGGCTCCCGGCTTATGGTAAAGGACGCTTTCATATACGGCGGTGCAGTGACGCTGGAGGCGGAATGCTACCTTACTGACCGTATAGTCCTGTTTGCCGGCATCCGTGAGCGTGTCCTCTGGGGAGGCTCTGTCAGCAAGTTCGCCACCCAGTTCGGGGCGGGCGTGAAATTCATCATCAATTAAAAATCAAAACAATAATGAACATGAAGAAGATACATTTCCTTATCGCGCTCTGCGGCTGTGTTTTCGCCGCGTTGTCGCTTTCCTCATGCGAGGATGACATAGATGTGGACGGCACTTATCCGTTCACGGTGGAAACAATGCCCGTACCGACACGTCTGGCACAGGGCGAGACAGCCGAAATCCGTTGCCGGCTCAAACGCGAGGGGCATTTCTCGGATGCCAGATACACCGTGCGCTATTTCCAGCCTGACGGTAAAGGCACTCTGCGAATGGATGACGGCATGGTGTTGAGACCCAACGACCGTTACCCGCTTGACCGCGAGGTGTTCCGCCTTTACTACACCTCGGAGTGTGCCGACCAGCAGAAGATAGACATTTATTTCGAGGACAACGACAACCAGATGTTCATGCTGACATTCTCGTTCAATAACGAGAATAAGGATGATGACGACGGTGACAGTAGTGATGATGGCGACGGTTTCATCCCCGGAATACGCTTTCCAGTGGATTCTATAATCGTCCGTCCGGTGATTCCGAGAGCGGAACCTAAAAAGTAAGGTGTTCCTATGGTGGTACGAATGATTCTGATTATCCTGTCCGTCAGCCTCGGTTATTCCGGGATGGCGGCACAGGGTGGCGGGGAGCCGCCACCGGACAGACTGATGATACCGGCTTCGCTCTTTGACAGGGCTGTGGCCTGCATAAAGAGCTTTGAGGGATGGCACTATGCCCGGCACCACCCGTATATAGGTTACGGACACAAACTTCTTCCCGGTGAGAAGCTCACCTGCAATCTGACGAAAGCGCAGGCCGACTCGCTACTGAGGGCTGACCTTATAAAACGTTGCTCGACATTCCGCCGCTTCGGAAAAGACGCGCTGATTCTTGCGGTACTCTCGTACAATGTGGGAGAATACAGGCTTTTAGGCTCTGGAAAGATACCGAAAAGCACCCTTATCCGCAAATTGGAGTCCGGCAACCGCGATATATATCAGGAGTATATCAGTTATTGCCGCTACAAGGGCAGACGCCACGCCGGTCTGCTGAAACGCCGCAAGACCGAGTTCGCTCTGTTCTTCATTCCGTGATCCTAAAACAAATGTCCCTTGAGTTTCCGATTAACCGGAATTCTCAAGGGATATTTCATTTTCATAGCCCATTTCTCGCTAAAAATGAGTACCTTTGCAATATAGGATTATCATTTGGAGAAGAAAACAATTTTCAAACTTGATTAATGAGGCTTAAAAAAATATATAAATCAATACGGGATTTTATCATAAGGTTTTTTAACCCAACTTTAACAGGAACAATCACGCTATTTGTTCTTGGTCTTGCAACATACCTATTATTGCCATTATATAATACAGTTGTAGACAATACAATTGTGATCTATACAGATAAATACTTTAATAATACTGTTGAATTATCGGCTGTATATGTAATTATAATTATTCTTTCTGGCGTTTATTTGTGTCGAGAACTTCTGAAAGTTAGGTATTATTCCATACGATGGAGTTACATTTATTCCCTATTGGGTGTAATTGTCATTTGGGCATATTACCGATTCATAAATAGGGTTTGGCATTTTGAGAATCTATTTGAATCTGTTATATCATATGTTGACTTGTTAGTATTACTCGGGTTGGCAATTATTATATGTGCAATTATTGTCAATATAAAAATATATAGGCGCAGGTATTGTCGAAAGAATGTAAATGCAGTGCATGAACAAGAAAATGACGAAGAAGAGTTCTTGTCTCTGATTTCTGATGCTCCTATTAAAAATGTAGAATACGATAATTTCTCTCGTAACGTATTTGCAGTTACTCTTTCAAAAGTTGTTATGGAGCTTGATGTGCAGAATTGCAGTTATTCATTAGCCGTTACTGCTCCATGGGGACATGGAAAAACTTCATTCATCAACCTTTTTGAGAAAGCATTTGAGAACCAACCTGTTATTGTTGTAAATTTTACCCCATGGCTTTTAAATCCAGATGCAAGCATCACAAAAGCGTTTTATATGTTGCTTGCCAATTACCTTATGGGGATAAATCGTCGGATAGCAAATCTGATTAAAAAGTATCTCGATATTCTTAATGCAAAACTTAATTATGGCATTTCTAATATCTTGGACAATGAATCATTGAATAGTATTCAAGATAACATATCTAAGTCTTTGAAGAAACTTGATGAAAGAATTGTTATTATAATAGATGACATAGACCGACTTTCATCTGAAGAGATTTTGGAGGTATTCAGAATTATACGAGGCAGTGCGAATTTTTCAAATGTTGTATTTGTAAGCTGTTTCGATAAGAAATATATTGAAGAGGCTCTTCATGATAGTTCCGAAGCACTTAAGAAAACCTATATTGAAAAATTTTTCCAATTGGAGTTTTCTCTGCCACAATATGATAAAAACGGGTTACGTACAAATGCAACCAACTTTGCGGAAAATTGGCTTAAAACTCGTCCTGAAGACTTGGAGATTTTCAAAGAATATATAAAACCTTCTGGTTCATTCTTTGGATCTCAAGATGTGATGGATTATTTTGATAATCCAAGGCAGCTTTTGCGTTGGCTTAATAATCTTTCAATGACCTATAATGCTTTAAAAGGAGAATGCCATATTGGAGATTTGGCAGATATTGAATTTTTGAAACTATTATACCCTTCAATATATCATCTAATAAGTACAGAATTTGATACATATTTTATTATTGAAGGAGGAAATTTGAAACTTTGGAATTCTAAAAAATCAAAGAAAAAGTACGATTGGATGCCAGACAAGAATAAGGATATCTATGAGTCTGAAGCATATAATAATTTGGATTCTGAAAAAGACAAAGCCACAGTCAAGGCTATATTAAAACGATTAACTAATGGGGGTAATGGTTCTAATATTGAACAATTGAGGTTTTCATCCGCAGGATTTTCTAAACGTTACTTTTTTGGAATACTTCAAAAAGATGAAGTGCCACAAAAAGAGTTCAATCGGCTTATAAATATGAGTCCTGATGAAATGATTTCCGAGATTCAAAAAAAATATTTAGGATGTATCAACAGCCTTATTCTATTGTGCCATACGACTTCGGATAAAACTCCTGCGCAGGAGGAAAGTATCGTCAGAATGATCCTATATTTAGCATCAATCTATGGCGATTTCGCGTTCAATACCATTGTTCTTATGCAACGCATACAGCGTATTATAGATGAACCTAATAGACGGGAGGACGTTTTATATAATTTACTTGTGCAGTCCCCATTATCTAATTGGGTTTCTTTTATGTTCTGTCGCACTCATACAAGTATTTTCCCAATTGAACTTAAAAGAGACAAACGTAGATTTCTGACTGATGAATTTATGGATAAAGTGCAACTACTTTGCCTAAAAAAAGCAATCGAATCTCATCTGTCGTTTGATAGTATTCGAACAGTATATTCAAATTGTTGTTACAATTTTAAATCAGATAAAGAAGGGGAATATGATACCTTGCAGGCAAAAAAAGAAATCGATTCTATTATGAGAAAATACATTATCGAACACTTTTCAGATGTGCTAACATATTTGTATTATAGAGATAATAGATATGATAGTGGACCAATAAGATATGGGATTACATTTCCATTCAATGTTCTTTGGGATACTTGGAATGATTTTATAACTGAGGCTAATAACATAGGTTTTGTGTTCCAAGACACAGCAAAACTTAAGGAATTAGGCTCTTTATATGATCAATGTAAAAATGGAGTAGACTCTGTTCAGTTTGATTTAAAAGCGTTGGATAATGAGTAAAGAGATTAATCTTTTATTGCTTACCAAGCACATAGAATACATAAATTAGGTGAATTAGAGGAGAACAGCATATGTTCCAATAAGGAACATATGTGTAATCATGGAAAATCAAATGATTACGAGTTGAGTCGTGGGAATCTCTGAGATTTGAGTTGGTTCCAATTTGGAACTAACTGTCATAGATGAAATAAAGTAAGTACTAATCATTTGATCTCACATGGATTGGAGAAATTTCAGTTGTCAAGTTTTTCTTGACAACTGAACGAGACGTTAAGAACATATAGCGTATAATGATATAATCTTGATGACTTAGGATTATATTATCGCAAAAAACTAAAACGAAACACCACAAGAAACCAAAACGGAATACCACAAAAAACCAAAATACAGTTTGTAAACACACTTAAAATCATTATCTTTGCAGACGCAAACCAATAATATCGGATATGGCATACTTACCTCGAATTGCAGACCATATATTAAAGGAGTATCTGGAAGCATTTGGCGCTGTTCTTATTGAAGGACCTAAATGGTGTGGTAAAACGACTACAGCCGAACAACAAGCCAACAGTGAACTGAAACTCCAAAACCCGGACACACGGGATGGCTATCTTGCCACTGCCGCCACACGTCCCTCTCTTCTTTTGGATGGATCGACTCCGCGCCTGATTGACGAATGGCAGGATGCGCCTACTTTATGGGATGCCGTAAGGACAGCCGTGGACGAACGTCAGAAAGTCGGACAATTCATACTTACCGGATCCAATTCTGTAGATAAATCCAAAATACGTCATACCGGAACAGGTCGCATAGCACGGATGCGGATGTTTCCTATGAGCTTGTGGGAATCCGGTGAGTCAACAGGAGAGATATCTCTTACAGAACTTTTTAATGATCCGGACTTAGTTATTGATGGTAAGACATCAAAACTCGACATAAAACAGCTTATATTCGCTTCATGCAGGGGCGGATGGCCTGCGTCATTATTGGGAACTACTTCTCGTGCACAATTATTGGTCGCCAAGAATTATCTACAAAGTGTTTGTTCAAGTGATATCTCTACGGTTGATGGGGTGGACCGGAATGAAAAGCTTGCACGTGAAATATTACGCACGTATGCCCGTAATATTTCCACGCTTGCCAAAAAGAACAAAATGATTCAGGATGTGGCTTTGACGACAGAGAGTTGTACGGAGCCAACATTTGACAGTTATGTGTCCGCATTGGAAAAACTGTTTGTTATTCAAGATATTGATTCTTGGTCACCTGCTGTCCGTTCTGCAACAGCAATAAGAAGAGGGAAAAAAAGAGGTTTTACAGATCCATCTATTGCTGTGGCCGCACTTGGATTATCACCCGAACTGTTGCAGATGGATTTAAAGACCTATGGATTTATTTTTGAATGTATGGCCATGAGGGATTTGCGGGCATATTCCCAATCATCATACGGATCGATTTCGTATTATCATGACAGGTATGATCTTGAAGCGGATGCTGTTCTTCATCTTGATGATGGACGTTATGCTCTCATTGAGTTCAAACTTGGAGGGGCAGAAATTGATATGGGGGCCAAGCATCTTCTTGAAATTAGGGAACTTGTAAGAAAAAAGAATGAGAAGGAAACTCAGATAAAGATGAGAGAGCCAGACTTGTTGTTGATTATCACCGGTGGCCCAATCGCATATACGCGTCCTGACGGCGTAAAAATAATTCCGTTGGCTTGTCTTAAAAATTGATTTTAATAGTGGGAGGACATCACCAATATTAAAGTCATTTTCCAACTATCGTAAAATTTGCGACGGTTGGAAAGCAATGTGCATTTTTTACACATTGCTTATGATTATTACCGTGCATTTTGAACCGATATTGCCACCTCTCTTTCAAGTTCGGCATATTTTTCAATCTTGGCTTGTAACTTCCGGCGGAACTTTGCAAGAGTTTCATCTTCTACTTCATTGAAGAACATATTGTTCTGCCGCTGGCATTCAAGATATTCCTGTTCCTTGCGTCGGGCTATTGTGATTTGAGCCTTCGCCGCAGATAGTCTGGAAAGAGCGGAACCGAAATCCATGCTTAGTCCGGTGCGTCTGTCATAATATGAGAAATATGTCTGAACATTCTCTTGGGGATATTGGCACAGGAGTCGGGCATGACGCCATCTGACAACCCATTGGCGCCGCTCATATACATCACGTGGGAGGTCATAGCGGAATAAAACAACCCGTTGTCGTTCCTTCGTCCGGTATTCGATGGTGATACAGACCCATTTTTCGATTTTCATCTCCCGTTGGACTTTCGCATATTCGCGGGCATATTCCATCCAGTCGCCCATGTTCTCCTGTGCCATAAGAATTTTTAGGTTTTTGAGGATTCCCATAAAAAGCAGAAATCCTCATTGTTTCGTTATGCTGACGCCGGACATAGAGGGCCATTCTCCAACTCCCATTTCTCGCGGGCTTCGTTGTATTCCAGCTCTTCCTGCCGGAGCATACGTTCCGTTTCGGTAGTGTAGCCGATGAAACGGATACAGCCGCCGTTATATCCGGTCAACCGGCAGATTATGCCTGCCTTTTCCAGTTTGTCGATGCGTTTCTGTGCGGACTTGGCGCTTGAATACTGCTTAGGCCAAAAGTAATGTTCGCCCTTTGAACCGTAGTGATCTGCTCCGTAGACCTTATATCCGGAATGCCGCCGGCTCTCTATAAAGTCGAAACGGCCTTTTTCAAGAGCCTGCCGGATAGCCTTGTGCGCCGCACCTTCGGGATGCCTGAATGTCTTTGGCTTCGGGCCTTTCATGCCGAGTTTCGGAAGCACGACTTTGTAGGGATTGCTCCATTTGCCGATGCCGAGAGTAAGATAGAAGTTGGTGCAGAAGTAGTCGGTCATAGGGTCGCTGTCGTCATAGTTGTACGACATGACAAAATCCTTTACGTTGGTCATCACCTCCCGGGCGCGGTCTGTCAATCCTTGTTCTCTTTCAACCCGGTAATGATTGATAGAACAGTGGATATATCCTGACTCTTTTGTGAATGCCTCGAAATCGGCAGTCATTAGGGTGACGTGTATTGAACTGTATCCGTCACGTCTTACCGAGAACTTGTATTTCGGATAAGTTTCCTTGAGCCAGCTACGGATTATCTCTACAATCTCCCGTGAAGATTGTCCCTTGTAGTTGCTGCCGCGCCACCGGTATTCGTTGTAGACATACCGGGTGTATTCACCGGCGGATGCTCCGCCATAGTCGTTTTCGTATCCGTTAAGATCCGATGACTGTGACACGGGGATATCCTTCCATACGGCAAACAGGCTCTCGAATTCGGAGTTTATGCGCTGCATTGTTTCCGTGCTGCCACCCTTTTCGGGATGGTTGTCGATTGCGAGCCGACGGTACTTCTTTTTCAGGTCCGCCAGACTGCTGATGTTCTGAAAGTAGATCATATCGTTAAATTTTGTGCGTCAGGCCATAGCCACGCGGTTGATGAAATACTCCACATAGTCGTCTTCTATGCCAAGATTGCTACAAGCCATATACAGGTCATCTTCACGGAGGTCGCTAAGTTCCTGCAATTCCTGAAGATGACGCACCTCGGCTTCGAGATATTCCTGTGCGGTCTGCTTGTCGCAGGAGCAGGTTGTCGAAATCAGATTCACTATATCCATATCCGTATCATTTGAGGTTGTACATTTTTGCGAAATGGTTATTCACCGCCGGAATACGTTTCTTATAGAATGGCTGGTTTTCCCTGCACCAGTCGGCAAGCTCCGCTTTCGAGGTGAAAGGTCTGCGCCAGCTCTGTCCGGCCATTATCATCTCCACGATGGGGGCGAGTTCGGAAATGAACATTCCGACAGTCCATCCCTCCCATATATGCCTGTTCATGTCTGTTGCCATACTTTTTATGTTTTTAATGGTTCATTTTCGGGTTCAAGCAGTTCCTGCGTCGCAAGCAGGATTTCGTTGAGCCATATAAGGCTGCGAACCGAGAGATCGAATTGGCTCTCGGTCCGGAATATGTATCCGTCATGCTTTTCTCTCGCGGTCAGGTATAAAGAGTCACCAATTACCGAAACTTTTGTGATGATACACTCGAACGGGTCTCCGTCATCGTCAAAGAATATGACATATACAGAATCCGGGGCGTTGGAAACTGTGCCGGACTCCGGAAATTCCAGTTCCGTCAGTCCGTGTCTGCGAAGCAATCCGATAATCGCCTCGGTAATCTCCTTGCGGAGATCTTCAATCTGTTTGCTGAAATCTTTCATATGGAAAATATTTAGTTTGTTATGCTGTTTCCTGATTGACTGGCGTAAGTTTCACTGTCTCACCGAAGAAAGAGTCGCTTACACCGTACACTTGTCCTATTGAATAGTCATATTTCTTTCGTGGGTTGTCTATCATCAGGCGATATCCGTGGTAATCCTCGATTTTCAGTTCAAGGGTTACATCCTCTCGCAGTTTCATATCAAGCACGCTTCCGCCGCCATACATCGAGCTGAATATGCCGCAATAGTTGTCTTTCGGAATTGTAACCTTTGCCACCGAGAAACCGGACTCATAAAGTTCCTTGAGATTTATCTTTCCGATATAGGTCAGCAGATTGGCCCCACAGCATGAGTTTACAAGTTCACGGTGGAAATCCTCGTATGACACCAGTTCCTTTCCGTCACGTGACTTCCGGTAATGGCACCTGCCATAAACGGCAATCCCTTTCTCTGTCAGAAACCTTTTTACCTTTGCAGGATTGAGGTTAAGCGCATCCACCATATCACCGAAATACGAGTCGGGATAGACATATCCTCCCTGCGATTCCAGCCAATGCGAGTTGATACAGTCATAGTTGGAAAGCATCTCGATCCTTACAGGCACGTCCCGCGTGTGTCTTACCAGTTCGCTCACCGCATCGGAGTCGTCACGTTCATATATCGCATCCATGATGTCGTCACGGTGCGCTTCCATGAACTCTTCAACCGCGTCTTCGTCAAAGCCTTCGCCTGAGATTCCGGACTTTATCTGTCCCCATATCTCCCGTATGATGAGGAACCGTTGTTCGTCGTACCAGCCTTCGGCCTTTTCATAGAGCGGCCCCGCACTTTTTTCTTTGATGCATTCCCCGACAATGTCAAGGCTGTCGTAAAGGTTGTCGCGGTAGTCCACCCATACAAGGCTATATGACGCGGGCATCAGTGATTCGACCAGATCCATCGTCAGTGCCTTGCTTCCTCCCTCCCTGCCGTCCGCCTGTGTACGGCAGGATCCGCTTTTCCCGTACATATTATTCCTATTCACCATAAATATCCTTTACTATGCTGCGATATCCGTTTTGTTTTCCTTGCACAGCCTGTCGAAGGCCATAGTCGCTATCTCGCGGTTGGATATTGTCACACTTTTCATGGCCTGTCATTTTATTTTCACAAGCTGTTTGAAGCGGGCGACTATCTCTCCGCGCTTGCTTTCGGCAAGTTCCTCATAGCTGCGGCAGATGGCGCAGTATTCCTTCCATGGCCTGCCTTTCAGTTCGTGCTCGTACGAGTCCATGACCAGTTCCGGGTATTCCTTGAAGAGTATCTCGAACTGTCTGCGCCATTTGCGCCCCTGCCATGCCCTTTCGGCAACGAGCCTTATGAACCGGAACATCTTTTCGTCTGTTCCGATATCCAGTGCACGGTAGTAGGGGATTCTGGGCCACTCGTTGTTGGAGTGCTGCCAAGTCTCGATATGGCGCGTCGAGGCATTGTATGCCATTTTTGTGATTATCTGATGACTCATAATATTTTGTTTTAATTCAATGATACGTTATCTATTTCCTTATCCTTTGCGGCAATAGTCCCGAATTGCACGGCTATCACCCTCTGCGGGAAACAGGTGTGGTGGTTGTATCCGATCCTTTGCCACAGTGTGAAGCAGTCGTTCCTGAACGACCAGTGGAAATGCCCGGACAGCGAACCGTACTCGTGCCGGACATTCCTCTCGATGAGCATCCTGCTGACATCCATTATATGCCGTGAGAGCAGGACGATATTGAGTATCTCCGAATAGGCACGGTGCACACGCGGGTCGGTCGGATACAGTGGTGACAGATGGTTGATTCTCATGATTCCTCGTCTTTAATCGTAATTGTCACCGAATATCTCCTGCCTCAGCAGGTTTTGGTCGAACCAGCCTTCGGGGTAACAGATACAAGAACTGCTTTCGTTATCCGTATCAGGCAGATAACACTCGGCATTGTAGCTCACATTGTCGCCGTACATGTTCCTGTAATGAGCCACAAGCAGGTGCGGATTGTCGGTTCTCAGGTCATAGCCGTATCTGGCGCACCATCTCTCGAAATCCTCCATATCCTCGTCATCAAGCTGATCGAAAGCATCCCTTATATCAAAGAAGTTGGGACACAGCCATTCACGGTTTATCAATATGGACGGTATATTGTCCCATGCCACATATCTGTATTGCGGATGCCGTTCCTGCGGGAACAGTTCTGAGCAACAGCACAGGAATTCCTGCATGTCGCCGTAATCGCTCAGCGTCATGTAGTAGTCAGTCCTTTGGGATATGTCTATCATGTACTGCGTCGTTACCGTCAGTTCAGCCTCGTTGAGATTCATTCTTTCCATTTTTATAATTATGTTTCGTGGAACCCGTGGGTTCCATTCCACAGGCGTCAAAAGGTGCGTGTCCCGGCTGTGCAGGGTTTTACGGGAAAATACCGGAGCCTCCGGCGAGGATGATTTTCCCGTAAACCGCTTGCGGCCCGACCTTGCACTGCCGACGGGGACACGGCCTACCTTTGCCTGTGGGAATGGATGCCACGGATTGCATGTTTTCATTATTCCTTTTATTATCACGTTACCAGCTGGCGACCCCAGCTTATCCTCACTTTGCCTTCGGCATCGGTCTCGCGCCGAAGCAGACTGTCGATTACCGACATGGATATGTCGAACTCGTTGAATATCTCCGCCTGTTCCTTGACCTCACCGCACTTGATGAACTCGTTAAGGCGCTCCTTGGTGAGCACCAACGCCATCAGGTTCTGCTCCACGGAATCCTCGTATGTCACGAAATGCACCTTCTTTTTGTCTTTTGAGTCGAGGCGTATGAAGCGGAAATAGAACTGCTCCATCTTAGGAATGTTCCATTGCAGGGATTCCAGTATTATCTGGTTACAAGACGGGATATTGACCGAGCTGCTCAAAGACTGCTGCGTGCATACGAGGACGCCGTTGATTGTGGAGTCGAACTCGCTGACGATGGCCTGCCGTCTCTTGAAGGGTATGGCTCCGGTCACTGTGAACACCGGCCTGTCGGGAAAATGCTCCCTTATGTAACCGGCATACATCTCATAGGCGGAAATAGATGTGCATCCAACGGCAACCTTCCCCTTTGTCCGGCGTATCATCCGGCCTATGTGATGGACCTTACCCGGATATTCATCACCATAATATCCTTCGATAAGATGCGGGACCGAGCAGGCTTTTATCAGCAACTTGATCTGGCGCATGAGCCGAAGCCCCGCGTCCTTTTTCGTATCGCCAGTGCTGTTGTAGTTTCTCTCCGGCGAAATCCCTGAACTTGCGCGTGATGATGGTCTTGCCTATAAGATCAAAAAGCGAGTCCTTGTTATATATGTCCTGGTTTTGCTTCTCAATCCCGAACACTGTCGCTTTTCCGGGACAATGGCACGACTTGAATACCACATGCCCCCTGAAAGCAGGGAACGGTTCTCCATACCGGTCGTTGCTGTCGCTCTCGATTTCCTTATCGCGGTTCTGCTTATATACCTGCGGACTCCAACAGGTCATGTTGACCGAATTGTTATACAGCAACTCGAACTGGCTGTAAAGTTCCGTTATGTTGTTCCGGGTGGTGGTGCCGGTGTCAAGGATCTTGTATTTCACCCTGCGGAATATGGCGAGTATATATCTCGTTCTCTGTGATACGGGATTGGTAATCTCATCCGACTCGTCGAATATGAGGCACAGCCTCCGGGCCGACAGCTTGATGAACTTCATGAGATATCGTTTCAGCTTGCAGAGCATGGAGGTCGATACTATCAGGAATGTTCCGACGGGGATATTCTCAAAATCGGTATAGCTCCGCAGCAATCTGTATGGTTCGCGGTTGTTTCTCAGAAACGGCTCCCATGTCATGTTCGTGGCTATTGCCGGGGCGAGGACAATGACATTCCGGACCTTGTTGAATTTCAGAAGATACTTCGCCCGTTGGTAGACTGCCGCTGTCTTGCCGGATCCCTGCTGCCAGTTGAGCAGGGCGTACCGTTTCTGCAACACGAGGTTCAGGTCGTGCTTTTGCAGGTTGGTGAACTCGCACACATCCATGTCCTTGTTCACGAAAGTCGCCCTGTCAAGATATTCGGCCAGTTCCGGCAGCGGCTCCATGCTCTCGAATGTCCGGCTCTGAAGACTATATCTGTGCCGCTTTTTGCGTATAAGCCGCATTGCGGCCTTATATTGGCGTAAGTTCGCCTCTGTCGGGTTCTCCGGCATAGGCAGCTGTGTACGTTCAAGTATAAGGTCGTTGATGCCAGCAACAGCACGCTTCTCTTTTTCAAGCATCCTTGAAGCGTATGCCTTGAGTTTGAATCCGTAAGATGTCTTTACGAGTGCTATTTCCTTTCTGCGTATGGTGTTCTGGTTACGGATATACCGCCGTATGACTGACAGCACCTTGTTCGGGGTTAGTTTCTTGCGCTCCCATTCGTCCCGTTGGGCCTGGGTGCAGTTCTCGGGCGGTTTCTGGTTACGGAATCTGGCTACAAGTTCCAAAGCCTTGTCAATATGACGGTTCAGCCGCTTGTGGGCTTTCAGCTCGTACATGTATTTGGCGAGCCTATACTCGAACCGTTCAAGCTCTTCGCGGCTTACGGCGTTAGCCTCCTGCATAAGCGGCAGTTTGAGCCTGGCTTTCATCGCCCGTGCGTCAGTTATGCGCTGGTTCAGTTCTTCCGCGCACACAAAATCGTCAGCGTTGTAAGGCTGCATGTCAATGTGTCGGGAGTGACGCAGGAAAACCATTATCTTGGTACCGAAATTGCGAACACCGAGCGATGCGAAGGCGTCAGGGTCAAGCAGGGTCTGTCCTATGAACGAGAACTGCGCGTTTACGGCCCTGACCTTCGATTTCTCCCAGAACTCGCTTTGCAGGAAAGAAGCCGGGACAATCAGCATCAGTATCCCGGCCGGGTTCAGTGCCTCGTATGCCTTGTCTATATAATATACCTGCGAGACCGTGCTCCCGAATTTGAGGTTGAAGGGCGGATTGCCTAATATCACGTCATACCTGTTTTCCGGCGTGAACTGTTGTATGTCGCATTGCTTTATGTCCGCATCGGGGTAGAGGTGTCTTGCCACCGCAACCGCCTTGGGGTCTATGTCGAACCCGTGCGCGTTGCGCTGGTTCGGCAGGTGGTTGAAGAAGTTTCCCATGCCGCAGCACATGTCGAGTATCATTTCCGACGGCTGGGGTGAAAGCATATCCACCATGTCGCGGCATATCTCATGGGGCGTGAAGAACTGGCCCATCTCGAACTCCCGCTTTGCCTCGGCATACTCGTTGTAGCTGCTGTAATCGGCACGTCTCAGATTATGCAACCCTCCGATGCCGGTATAGCAGTTGTAGATGCTTTCCGCCGGTATGGTGTCCTTGCCGGAATCTATGCAGAAGAGTATCTTCTCGTTTATCTCCTCCCGCTAGTTCGGGGGAATCTGTTGGGGTATGATGGCGTACATATATGGTTATAAATGGGGAAGCACGGACACCGTTGCCGATATCCGTGCTTCCTGCTGTCTATTCTCTGTTATGATTGTCTATTCCTCCTGCAACCGCAGTTCGTCAAGGCGGAGACGGTTGAAACACAGGCTTGCCGCTTCTCTGTCCTTGAACCGTACATCTATTCGCCCGTTGCGGAAGAACTTCATTCCCGTGGCGTTAGTTGTTGTGAGGTCATACCATATTGAGGTATCCACTTCGTTCCTATTCAAACGCATAACCATCTCACGGTCTCCACACAACACGTCGTCGGCACCGAAGGCTATCCCTTCACAGAAATCCGACATTTTCTGATGGCTGCTATAATCCATAGAGTTTTTGTTGTAAAAATCATGATAGAATGAGTCGAATATCACGATATTGGGAAAAGAAATTTTGTCTCCCTTCAATTCAGGTTTAACTTTGCTCCAACGGTTTGGCTTCACAAGCTGGAGGAAACGTTTGATGAGTTCATCTTCGGCTGTCTTGCGGAAACTGCGCCCTCCGAGATGTTCTATGACCGTATCCACATGAGTCATGTATTGGGGACGGAACCCCATTTTAAGAGTGTCGCCGTCTATTTCGGGTCCGGGTACTGATAATGGCTGTTAATCTATTGATTTACAGCCATTATTTCTTTTACAAGGTGTACTAAAAGTGTACTATCTGCGAAAATCACGCAATTTCAAGCGAATGATTTTGTGCTTTTTAACATCCATTCGTTATATTTAATTGCCTTTGTTTTCTTTTTGTTTGGTGATATAAAAAACCGCTCGGATTAGGAGCGGCTTACTTGGAGAGCATGAATTGTCTGATTTATTCCTTTATGGAATTGAGGTCACGGAACAGTTTTATGTATTGCGGCCACATATGAACTATGCCGTAAATGACAGCAAACAGTATAGTAGCAACCATCGCCCAAAAACCTGTTTGGTTATAATTCCAAAAAGATTGGGAAAGGAGTGTGAAAAAGATGACGAGGCAAACAATGAAGAACGCTTCTCCGGAAATCATCATCAGTTTTATGTTTGCTGTCTTGGAAAATAGGTTGGCCGGAGATAGAGCCGCCACATCAATACTGTTTAATCGGAGGTACACAAAGATGTACCACACCGCTCCCACAGCAAGACATACGGCCATGCCAATTTTAAGGTAGTTGGGGAATGATTGAGGCTCTATGTTGCCGAGTGCCATTGTTGTGAAAACAATAGCGAGGATGATGCAGGATACAAATCCTTGACGGATTTTTTTGAGTATCTTGGTTTTGGCAGTTTGGGAGGTTGACACATTTATCTCGATGTCGGAGTTTGTCTTAGCGAGCACCTGCTCAAGCGTTGACATGCTTTTTTTAAGTTCGTTGAGTTGCATATTACATCTGTTTTGAGAGTTTGTCTTTAATCCGGTGGATTTTAACTGCAACAGTGTTGCGTTTAAGGCCGAGTGTATCAGCTATTTCATCATATGAATACTCATCAAGCCAAAGGAGTATGATAGCTTTCTCTATATCTTCAAGTCTATCAATCAGCGAGTGTAGGACTTGAAGATTTTCCTTTTGCGCATCGTCAATCTCGGAAGACAGGTCGAGCAGACCAAAATCAACCGATACGGTTTCTATGGTTGATTTTGACGAGCGCAAGGCCATGAGTGCCGAATTTACTGCTACCCGATAAATCCATGTAGATATTTTGCTGTCACCTCGAAACTGTTTTAATCCCAGCCAGATGTTGACATAGATTTCTTGCCGGAGGTCTTCAAACGGCAATTTGTCGGTAGCGTAGAAATAGCTGACCTTGTTGATGATTCGGGAGTGCTGCTTTATGAGCGAGGCAAAATCCCTTTCGTTTGTTGGTGGGTCTGTCATACTTCGTTTGTTTTGTTTGCTTTGCCTCGTTAGGTGCATATTTAGCCCCGAAAGTTTCATGAACGCGAATAAATTTAAATATTTTTTTTGTTTATCTCTGCAAAGATAGTAATAATCAAGGCTCTACACACACTCGTAATGCAAGATAAAATAACGGCTATCCTCTCCGATTGAGGTAATTGGAGGGAGATAGCCGTTATAGTTGTCGTGGTAATGTTAGCGTCTAATACCGTGGGATTGCTTTGACTCTATTGGTTTGAAGCCGAGTTTTTCAAGGAGCTTGCGAGCCATATCCCGGAACCACTGAAAGACGTTCACACCGTCAATATTCAAGATGAAACGGTGTTTGTTCTCTGGATCCCTTTCCAATTTGGCAACCGAGCCCTCAGTGCGAAAAGTCTGATTGTGTTCCGATGAGAAAAGGGCTCCGGCAAATCCTACCTTTTCTTGGGCAAGGATGCGTTGTGTGAAGCTGTCGGGAAATCCGATATGGGAGCAGTACCGTCCCCAATTCAGTAAATCTTCCATGTCGGGGAAATACCGGGCAATGTCAGCCTTGTATTTCTTAAAATCTACATCCGCCTCGTTACTCAGTTTTCGCATTTGGAGTCGGGCAACATCATCTGTCAATTTTGAAGATGTTGCCGCAAGCGATTTGTTTTCGGCGGCGAGAGAAGAATTTGCCTCGGTCAGCCGGGTATTCTCGGAATAGAGTTCGCGGTTTGTCTGCCGGATTTCCTCGTTTACCTGCCTCAACTGCTTCTTTTGAGCGTCAAGGGCGATTGCGCTGCATTCAAGATGACCGACCTTGCTCTCCAACGATTTCTTCTCCTTGTCGAGTTTCTTTTTCTCGGTGGAGAGTTCGGCTACATCCTTTTCAAGTACGGCTTTCTCGCGCTGGCATTGGCGGTAGTATTCGTGTTGGTCGATGTGCCGTGCTTCCGAGCCTCGGACGCCTCGCTCCAATCCGTATTTCGCCATTGCCTCGGCATAGAGGTCTTGGTAGCGGCTCATCGCCTTACGCTCCATTATGTCATCGGCACACAGCCGGGGGCGGTTGGTCGGCTTGGTGCGGTAACGCTTCTTCACCGCCGCCTCCCTCGCTTTCTTCTTTCTTTCGGTGGTCACTATCGGAACGACCGCTATGTGGAGGTGCGGTGTGCGCTCGTCCATGTGCAGGGCTGCGCCGACAACATTGTCGCTACCGAATGTGTCACGGACCCACTTGATGTTGTCGGCTATCCATTGGTCGAGTTTTCCGGCGTCGATGATTTTCTGCATATCCTCGTTGTCGGAGGTCATCACCATGTTGAGGCAGCGTACCTGCCGGTCGGAGATTTTCCGGGTTATCCCGGCGTTGGCTATGCGGTGTTCGACAGCCGCCGCAAGCCCGGTTATCCCGTCGGGATACTCGACCAGACCGTAGCGGTTGAGGTGCGTCCGCCCCGGGTCTGCGTTGTCGGGATGAGAGGTGCGCTCGATATGCTTGGCTATCGAGTTCAAAGACGAGTTCGCCTTGATGATGTGGAACACTGCGTAGCTCATAGGCGAACGAGTTTTTGTTGCGGAGCAATCGGGGTGTACGGCTTTACATTAAGCCGTTCTGGGGTTTCCAAAGGGATGTCACCCTTTGGCATATTGGGGATATTTTTAGCGTTGTCGCAGACAATGCGGCTCGAAAAATTCCCTAATATGCTAAGGAATTTCCCGCATGGATGTAATTTCCGTGCGCGGCAGCACGGATGGAACTGCTCCCCAAACGAGGGTCGCAGGGCGGTACACCACTGTAACAGGTATAGTGGTACACCGAGAAAAAACATTGATTTCATCATTTCAAATTTAGGGATAACCCCGTGGCACTTTCGGCATTTTGGCACAATCGCCCGTAAGGGTGAAAATGCCAAAGTGCCAAAAATGTCAAGGGTAAATTTAGAATTTGGTGTATGTGCCGTGACTGTCGCGCGAGAAGAAAACGCCCCGTTTTTCACGCAGGAAACGCTTGAATGTCCGTTCCGGCATTCCGTTCTTGGAGGCTATCGCCACGCCCTCGGCGGTGGTGAATTTGTCGGGCAGTTCCGACATCACGGCAAGCTGCACATCGGTCAAACCGTCCTCGCCGATTATGCCCTGCACCTTTGCGGCTGTCACGCGGAAATACTCCGTCAGCCGGATTGAACGCTCGACGGTGGCGGTGTCTATCGCCTTTTTCTTCTTTGCCCCGGTAGCCCAATCCGCAACAGCCAGCAGGAGGCAGAACCTTACGGCATAGATTTCGAGTTTGCTCGCTATGGCGGTCTGCGTGTCGCTTTCATCGGCGTTGCATTTGTCGGTGTACTCGTTCTGCCATTTTACAAGGCGGTCGAACGCTTCAGATGCAAACAGCACATTCTCCGGAATTATATTGCCGTTGGTATCGGTTGCCGGAACAATATCCGTTAGCTTGGAGATTATCTCACGCCATGCCGCAACGATGTCGAATGAGGGTGTTTTTCTCTCGCTGTTCCATTTCACTTTGGATTGGTCGTCCGGCACGACAAAGAGGAAACGCTCCATGAAGCCGTTGGCGTTGCGGTTTCCGGCGGCGAGTTCGCCCAGCACTTTGGGCTGGATCGTACCGATGACGCACAGGAACGGATTGGCGATGAACACACCGCTCTGATTGCTCTTGCGGTCGGACATGGCTACCTTGTGGTTGAACACCGACATCCAGAACTCCGATTCGGAGCCGTTGTTGTAGCGGTTGAAGTTCTTGAACCATGCGGCGAGTTCGTCGGCATAGAGGCACAGCCCCCTCGGATTTTCCGAGAGTATGCGGTGGACTGCTTCCGGGGTTACATCCTGCATGGTGAACCGTATGCGCCTCGGCTCGGTGGGGTTGGTGTCGTAGCCGTTGGTGGCTCTCTCTTTCGGCGG
>OFGK01000381.1_pt1 | contig 42093 bp, 42 predicted proteins | sample 1521771 | NCBI WGS metagenome assembly OFGK01 (sample SAMEA3504088, study PRJEB24116) | mouse gut metagenome | biome: mouse gut; feature: mouse-associated habitat; material: faeces | place: Denmark | collected 2011 | reverse complement strand
AAATGCCCGTGACTGGACTTTCACCAGTAAGATTTGTGCCATGCCCGGCACACTTAAACAGAAAATGCAGCCGGCCAGGCTGCATTTTCTTGTGTATGGTGTCCTCTCAGGCTCAGGCAAAGATGCGCTGCAGATCCTGGAAAGTATCTGCGTGAAGCATATCCTCCACTGCTTCATCATTGCCCAGTTTCCGGGCTATGTCTGCCAGAAGCAGCATGTGATTCCGGGCATAGGTTGTGTCATTGCTCACGGCGAACAGAAAGACCAGCTTGACCCCTTTGTCATCCAGGGTCTCCCACTCAATTTCCTGATCCAGTTTGGCAATGGCGATCCCGACATTTGTGACTGAATCACTTTTTCCATGGGGAATGGCAATAAAATTCCCAATCCCGGTGCAGCCTTCGCTTTCCCGGAGATAAATGTCTTTTTTAAATTCCTCCGCATTGTCGATATAGCCTGCTCTCTGCAGCTTGCAGGACAACTGCGTCAGAATATCCTCTTTGTCCCTGGCAGAAGCCTGGAGATCCACAATTCTTTCATCAAGTATATCATTTACGTTCATATCATTCACCTTTTACCTGGCTCACTGGATCAGACAGGTATACATATCAAAAGCTGAGTTCATGCGCCGGAACCTGGCCAGCTCCTCTTTCTGTTCCAGCAGGGCGATCAGCTCCTTATAGAAGACCTGCGCCCGTTCTTTGTCCTCCCGTGTTGACAACTTCATGCCCAGAAGAATCACCAGAGAACTCCTCTCTTCTTTATCCCACGACACAGGATCTTTCAGTACAGCAACTGCCACTCTCGACTCGTTGACATATTCCGGATTTCCATGCGGCAGCGCAGTTTCATCCCCAATGTAGGTGGATACCAGGTTTTCCCGCTGCATCACAGATTCATAAAATCCCGGTTTTACAAACCCCTGTTTCTCCATCTCATCACACATCCTTTGCAGAACTTCCTCTTTTGATTCAGCCTGCATCCCAGCAAATGTCAGAGCCGGGTGAAAGAGAGGATGGCAGACGGGGGAAAACCGGTTGGACGGACTTCGCTGATCCTGCCGTCTCCCGCGGATCCGTTCCATCAGCTCGTTCATATACTGATCTTCCAGCAGATTTCCAATGACGATGATCTTGGGATCTTTCTGGTCAATGGGAATCCTCGACAGAATGAAATCTGCCTGCCGGCAATCCGGATTCAGCGGATCATACTGGCTCACAATGTTGATTCCTGTGATTTCGGGCATGTATTTTCGCAGACGCTGTGTCAGCAGACTGGCATAGCTGCGGGAGAAATCGGCGACAACCGCCACAGTACAGGATGTACGCCGGCGTTCCAGGGCAGCCTGAATCAGCAGCACAACATACCCGAGCTCATCTTCCGTGATCTGAATTCCAAAGTATTTTTCAAACAGAAGACTCAGATACCAGCTGACTTTGAAAACCTGCTGATATTCCTGTTTGATGTACGGAAGCAACGTGTTCTTCTGCTGATCTCCGTGACGCAGGCGGAAGATGGCCGACCGCAGATGATATCCGAGGCTGTCTCTGAACTGATGATCGGATACAAGGTCCTTTTCCAGAATATGAGAGAGGTTTTCCACAAGTTCATCCACAAATTTTGCCAGCGTCTGATCATACTGCTCAATGGTCTGCCACACCGGCTGTTTGTCACTGGGCTTTACAAAACCAAAACAGATGATCCGGATTGCCAGAAAGCTGATTTCTTCTTCGGGAAAATCAATGCCTGTCAGGGAAGACACCCCTTTGAGAATCTCAGCTGCAAATACATACTCACTGTACTGCTCCAGCATCCGGACATCCTCCTGCGGAATATGCAGCTTTGACCGGACCTGCTGACGCCGGCAGGCAAGACCGCAGAGAATCAGCACGTTATGAAACGCAGCCGCGGACAGCTGACAGTTCCACTCCTGCTGAATGCGCTGAATCACATGTCTGATTCCCCCGAGGTCCAGCCCGTAGAAATACGCCGTCAGAAATTTCTCTGCTTCTTCCGCAGACAGCCGGTTCTGCACAAAATCTGCCACAGCCGTCCGGTACTCATTTTCCGGACCTTCCAGGTAGAACCCGCGTCCATGTTCATTGATGACATGCAGACCGGATTCCTCCATGACGGTTCTGACTTCCCGAACCGTTTTCAGCACCGTAGGCCCCGAGAGATAGAGAGACTCGGACAGCTGACGGGTTGTCAGGGTTTCCCGCCTCCGCAGAAGAAAGAGACGGGCGATGACCGTATTGACCCGGTCATTTCCTGACGCTGGCGATACCGATGCCCGGGACAGGAGATGCTCCAGGGCTTTGATTTGTTCAGAATCTGCATTAAGCGTCATACCGACTCGGGGCCGCTTTTCAATGGTCCCCAGGCTGTTTTCCTTCAGAAACTGTTCCGCCTGCTGCACACGGTTCCGGACCGCTTTTTCAGAAATGCCAAGGGATGAAGCCAGACCCGATGCACTGGCGGTCTGCTCCCTGATCAGGATTTTCAGCAGATCATAGACACTCGAATCAACAGCGGTCAGGCTCATAGTGGTCTCCTTTCGTATGAATCAGCAGGCGCAGGGAATCAGCAGGTAATCAATAGAGGGTTGCTTTACCTGTGGAATCGAAGAGATCGCACTTTTCCTTCACCACTGCCGCACAGGCTTTCATGGGTTCCGGATAAATTTCCAGGGGTTCTCTGTACTCCGGATGTTCCTTCAGAACTTCACGGGTTTTATCGTAAAACGCTTTCTTGATATCGCTGGAAATGTTGATTTTGCAGATCCCGTTCTTCACGGCCTCACGAATTTCTTCATCTTTGTTGGATGATCCTCCATGCAGCACCAGAGGGATTTTTACCTGGTCAGTGATTTCATTCAGGATATCAATCCGCAGCTCCGGCTTCATGTCCGCCGGATAAATGCCGTGAGCCGTTCCGATGGCTGCCGCAAATGTGTCAATGCCGGTGTCTTCGATGAAATGCCTGGCTTCTTCCGGAATTGTGTAGATCACACCTTCGGTTCCGCCTTCAATGGAGTTGCCAGTCGATCCGATGGTCCCCAGTTCGCTTTCCACGGATACATTGCAGTGATGTGCGGTCTCCACCACTTTTTTGGTCACCGCCACATTTTCTTCATACGGAAGTTTCGACGCATCGATCATCACGGAGGTCATGCCTGCCTGAATGGCACGGCATACTGTTTCATAAGTATCTCCGTGATCTAGGTGAATGACAACAGGAACCGGAGATTTTCTGGCTTCTTCAATCATGGCATGTACCTGCGTATCTCCGACAAAGTTGAATTCATCCGGACTCATTTCCAGAATCACAGGGGAGTTCAGCCGTTCTACTTCCCGCATGACCGCTTTCAGCAGCTGATCGCTGCCGATGTTGAACGCAGGAACCGCAAAGCCATTTTCTTTTGCAGGAGCGAGGATTTCTTTCATGTTCATCAGCATAGGTATTGTTCCTTTCCGGGCATTACGCCGCTTTTCCTTCTGATCCTGCCCAGCCGATATACTGACGGATCACGTCCTGACCGGCAGACTGTGTTTTGCTGATCAGTTCAAAATAGTTGATGTGGGGATTCTGTTTCAGGACAGCTACCAGTCCGTCGCGCGAGCCATCCATGAAATCACAGCCGACGTTGATCTTGCAGACGCCGTTGGCCACAGAGTCTTCAATGTTTTTCTGCCCGCTGCCTGATCCTCCATGGAGAACCAGAGGCAGATCCGTGGCCGCATGTATGGCCTTCAGGCGTTGTATGTCAAAGGGTGGAATGAATCCATCCGGATACGTGCCATGGCTCGAGCCGTAGGAAACAGCCAGGCAGTCAATGCTGGTTTCCCTGGCAAAATGCGCAGCCAGATCCGGATCTGTTTTCATGTCGTCATCGGTCTGATGACCGGCAGCATCCCCGATTCCGCCCAGTTCAGCTTCCACAGTGGCTCCTTTTTCATGGGCATAGTTCACAATTTCTTTCGTCGCCTGAATGTTGTCTTCCAGCACCATGGCGGAGAAATCGGCCATGACACTGGTAAATCCCGCATCCAGCGCTGCCTTCAGCAGACCGGCATCCCTGCCATGATCCAGATTCAGGGCCACATCCACACGGGCGTCTTTTGCCAGATGTGCCGCCAGCCAGGCGAAGATCTCCGGATCACCATGCCGGAGCAGGTGATCCTGGAGAATGTTGATGATAATCGGAGAATGCATGGATTCAGCTGCCTGGATCACCGATCGCATGGTTTCCAGATTGAAGCAGTTGATGGCCATGACTGCGTAGTGTTCCTGCTGCGCTTTCTGCAGCATGTCTTTCATGGATACAAGCACGGATCAAAGCCTCAGTCGATGTGAATATCAGAGAGGTCCATTTCTTCTTCCACTTCTTCTGTTTCCGCTTCGGACGGTTTCTTTTTCAGAAGGAAGAGGACGATGCCGGTAATGGCGGAACCGATTAGCAGAGCCGCAGTGAACAGCAGCGGATTGGACATGGCTGGGATGACGAAGACACCGCCGGAAGGTACAGGAGAGCCCACGTTCCAGGTCATCAGCAGACCGCCGGCTACAGCAGCCCCCGTACAGCAGGAAACCACAACCCGGACGATGTCGTTCATGGCAATGGGAATGACACCCTCGGTGATCATGCAAAGTCCCATGGGGAACGCTACGGCAATGTTGTCTTCTTCAGCCTGTGAGAACTTGGGTTTGTGGAAAATTTTAGATAGCAGCCAGCAGAAGCTCACACCGAAGGGGGGCACCATGCTGGCACAGACTTTGATGGCTTCTGGCTGCTGAATGCCTTCCAGAAGCAGTCCGTCCGCAAACAGAGAGGCCACTTTGTTGATCGGGCCGCCGAAGTCAGAAGAGGCCATGGCACCCATGATGGCACCGAATACAAAGCGGGATGCCCCTTGCATGCCGATCAGGAACTCAGTCAGCCAGTTTGTCAGCCAGACGATGGGAACACCGATGACAAAGAACATCAGCAGACCGCAGACCAGAGAGGCGATAAGCGGAATAATCATCATCGGGACCAGACCTTCTGCCCACTTCGGAACCCGGATCACATGTTTGAGCCAGAGAACAAAGTAACCAACAAGGTATCCCCCCAGCATGCCGCCCAGGAAGCCGGCACCGATTTCCTTGGCAATGCATCCCATCAGGAAGCCAGGGGCAAGACCCGGACGATCCGCAATGGAATAGGATACATATCCGGCGATGAAGGGCGGCAGCAGGCCCATGCCCATGATACCCAGACTGGTCAGGGCATCACTCCAGGTGTAGGGTGCGGAATAGTCTTCAATGACACCACCACCGGTCAGGTTGCCAATGGCGATCAGAAGACCGGACGCAACCACGAGAGGAAGCATGTAGGAAATGGCAGTCAGGGCATGCTTTTTCAGCTCCAGTTTCTTGAACATATCCTTATCCTTTCTTCAGTTCGGATTCGATTTTTGTCATCAGCTGTTTGGGTGCTTTGACAGCGATATTGGTCGGGACTTTGACAACTTTTTTTCCTTCAAACCGTTCCGTTCCGGTGATGGCAATGTCAATTGCCAGCAGGATCACATCCGCGTCGCGGATCATGTCCGGTGTCAGTTCATCTTCGGTTCCGATGGTCCCCTGTGTTTCCACATGGATGGTGTGACCCATGGATTCGGCAGCGCGGATCAGTTTTTCTTTGGCGATGTACGTGTGAGCGATTCCACTTGTACACGCGGCTACAGCAGCAATGTTCATAGGTGAGATCTCCTTTCTCATTTCTTGACACTCGAATCTTATCAGCGTTCCGCAAGCGCTTTCTTATCAAAAAGGGAATGTATTCTCCGATTCCATTTCGTTCCATGACCGCCAAGTCAGATTAATGTGACCTGGTTTTTTTCGAGAAGAGTTTTCCGGTTCATTCTTCCCCCCTGCCTTCCTGCCCCGGTGTCCGCCATCGGCATCAGACAGGGTCGTGACTGGCTGTGTATGGGATGATAGAGGCAGCAGAACTGGATCAGAAAGGGGTGAACGGAAATGGATACGCAGTTTCTGACGAAGACGCCGCTGTTTGCGGGGATCCGGGAGGAAGACATGAGGCATCTGCTGGGGTGTCTGGATGCCAGGGAGAAACGCTATGAGAAGGGCGACGTGATTTTCCGGGCGGGGGAACCGGTATCCCGGATCGGGCTGGTGCTTGAAGGAAGCGTGAATATGGTGGTAACGCTGTACTGGGGGTCGAGCCGGATTTTCGGACATATGGAGGCGGGGGATGTCTTCGGGGAAAACTATGCAGCCGTACCGGGTCAGCTGCTGCCAGGGGATATTGTGGCAGCACAGCCCTGCCGGGTGCTGTTTCTGGATCTTTCCAGGATTTATACGGTATGTCATCACGGGTGCCGGTTTCATCACCGGCTGATTGAAAACATGCTGCAGGTGTCGGCGCAGAAGAATCTGCGGCTGGCGGAGCGGATGCTGTATACCTCCGGGCGGACGATCCGGGACCGGCTGCTGTCGTATCTGTCGGCGCAGGCGAGTCTGCAGGGAAGCGCGCATTTCCGGATCCCCTTCAACCGACAGGAACTGGCGGATTACCTCGGGGTAGAGCGCAGTGCGCTGTCGGCAGAGCTGGGGAAAATGAAGCGGGAAGGTCTGGTGTCGTTCAGGAAAAACGAATTCACGCTGAACGGCCGGACCAGAGAAACGGCCATATGAATGGCCGGACAGCGGGCGGTCATTCACGCCGCTGTTTCAGACCAGGATCCTGTCAGTGGCTGCTGGCGCAGTATCCATCAACGGCCGGCTGCCGGATGCGGTTTTTACCATCGGCAGGCGGGGGTTGTGCATGAAAAAAGAGCTGCATGGACACAGCCGGAGAACAGGATCGGGTTCTCTGGCCGGTGTGCAGCTCTTTTCTGTGTGGGGGTTGGGAACCGGTTCGGGATCAGCGGGACTGTTCGAAGTGCTCCTTTGCGAATGTCATGTCCTGAACAGCTTCCAGGGTCCCGAGAAACTTGTCGGTCTTCGAGCGGACCGCCATATAGCGGACATACATGGGTCTGCCGGCTTTCTCCATCCAGACGGCGACTTCATCACGGGTTCCATTCCTGAATTGGGCAATGATGTGACGGACCATGGGTTCGATTTTCGGGGGATGGCAGGTGTAGACTTCCCTGCCCAGGGCGGCAAGAGGCCGCTTGAAGACTTTCATGCCAGGTCCGTCATTGAAGTACCGGTTGATGTCGTTTGCATCCACGAAGGTGATCTCCAGCGGCAGGGTATCGAGAAGCGCCGTGAGTTCTTCCAGTTTCAGAGTCCCCCCGGGCATCCGGACCAGACCTTCGCTGAGAACCGACACCGGTTCCCGGGTGAAGGCTTCTCCTTTTCCCAGGTCTTGTGTTCGAGTTCGAAAAGATCCGGATACTGCCTGCTATCCTGGTAAATCTGCATCCATTCTTCTTCGGTGAAGTGCTGCGCGGTGATGGGAAACAGGATGTTCTGTTCCTTGTAGATCATTTCTTTGGCCCGCTGCAGGACAGCGTCGGTCTGCTGCTGCCAGGTCTGGTCGCGGTCAGCCAGCTGTACTTTGTCGAGTTTTGCCAGCGCATCGCGGATTTCATCGTCCACGGTCCACATGACATCCGAGGGACCGGAGATGCCATAGGTCACGTTCAGAAGGGGATACAGCAGGTCGCCTTTTTTGGCATAGTGAACAGCCACATCCCGGATCCGGGGCAGAAGGGCCTGGTCCCGGGTCTGTTCGTATTCCCGGATCAGACCGGCAAGGGCATGGTTTTCTCTGGTGAATGTCTGCAGGGGATGTCCGTCGATGTCTTGCAGCCGGGCAGCCTGTTCCTTGCGGGAAAGCAGGGTTTCATCCGGTGCGTGATGTGTGATGGAATCCCGGACGGCCTCTTCTGCCCGGGCGATTTTTTCTTCCCGGGTGCTGCCATGAAAGAGCGCCGAGTGCACATCGCACAGACGCTGAACTTCCTGCAGCGGGGTGCCCTGGGCCATGAGTTCCTGTTCTGCCTGGATGATTTCTCCGGCATCCACGGAGTGGAAGTGCTGTACAAAATCCGCCTGCACCGAGGCAAGTTCGTCTCCGCTTTTGAGCCTGGTCAGGTAGCTTTTCAGGCGTTCAATGCGCTCTGACCGGGTTCCGGCTTCCGGGTCTGTGCCGATGCGGGATGCGGCGGGCTGTGCTGCCGGACTGCCATCATCGCCAGCAGAAGAGGCAGGAGCATCATCTGGTTCTGACAGACCGATGGGTTCAAAGCCGTGATCTTTGAGGGTCCGGACAACGCGGTTCATGTCAATGTGTTTCATCGCGGCGGCCTGTTCCAGGGTGACCATACGGGCAGCGGTCTCGAACATGGCTTTGCTGGTGATCGCGGCAAAGCCCAGGGATCTGAGTATATCTGTGAGTTCCGGTGTGGCCTGGATGAGGTCGTGAACGGACTGTGTCATATCGAGTTGTTTCATCTTCAAACCCTCCTTTGTCTTGTTCTGAGGACAGAATACGACAACGGGGAGAAGAAGTATGTTGGAATTCCAACAAAACAGATGGTTTTTCAGGGTTTTCGATGGCCGCCATCTGCTGCAGCAACTGGTAGAAACGGGTGTCACAGGCAGGATGCAAAAAAGAAGACACATCACAGATCTGTCTTCTCTTTTGTGTAAATCTTAAAAATAATCCGGTGACTCAGCGGTCGCCGTCCAGGACATCCCTGGCTTTGTCAGCAGCATCCCTGGCAGCGTCTTTGATGTTGGCGGCGGTTTCCTTCGCTTTGCCTTTTGCCTGATCCAGGTTGCCTTCTGCTTCCAGTTTGTGGTCGCCGACAAGATCGCCTGCAGCTTCCTTGATGCGGCCTTTCACCTTGTCAAGTGTTCCTCTGTCTTCCATGATGTGCCTCCTTTCGGTTGTCTAAATTATATCCTGCCGTGAAGGAATGCCGTCTGTGATGCTTTGGCATGTGGCATGTGTTTTTCCGGAGTCACAGAAAGACCCGGGCCAGGACTCCGTGTTTGTATCCGGTTTTGTGGAAGGCTGAAGATGGACCCTGCAGGCGGCCAGGGCCTGCCGCCATCAACATCTGTCTGACGGCAGAGATATAAAAAACCGGCTTCGACACAAGCCGGTCTGGCCATCACATCAGGACAGACGAGGACACAGTGTCTGCCCTGATGTGATGGTCAGGCAATGACGGTCTCTTTCCTGAAGGGATCCGTGTGCTGACGTTGCCATCTGCCCTGTGTATTTCAGCAGCAGCACGCACGCTGACCATACCGCCCGGCACCCATGTCAAGGGCCATTTTCCGGTACACCTCGGCATGGAGGCAGTCCGCATTGAGCTGATCTGCTTCATCCTGTTTGTAAGAGGAAACACAGATGCGGTCCATATAATACAGATACTCCCCATAACGGCAGGTATAGATCATGGCAGCAATCAGGCTGTCCAGCACAATGCAGTGCACCCCGATGGCCTGCTGCGAGTCGTTGATCATTTCGGCAAATTCTTCCGGTTCCAGGTGTACAATTGTCATCTTGTGTCTCCTTTCTTGCTTTTCGCATTGTCAGTATCCCGTAAACTCCGACAATATACGAATGATTTGACGTCTTTTAGCCGAAAAAGTAATTCAAATCCTTCGAAAACAAGAGTGGTACTGCTTACAGTTCTGGATTCAAAAAAACCGGCTTTCTCAACAGGAGCTATGAAAGTTCCTGTCGTGAAAACCGGCGGTATCAGGATTGATTCTGAGGGGCGGAATATTGGCTTCCATCGGCATTCAGCGGGGCATCGACAGCGTGGGATGTTCCACCGTGACCTGCAGGTTGAGTTTCCGTCCCGTCCGGACGTAGCCCAGGAGCTGTTTTTCAATCTGTTCCTCACTGCGATGTTCATCAAAGGGCACCACCAGATCGAAGTCTACGGTGATTTCATCGTGACCCGGAATGATCCGGAAATCATGCAGAGACCAGTGCCCCTGTCCGAGTACCCGGATCGCGCTTTCGAATTTACTCAAATACGACCTGGTGAGAGGATCATCCACGAGGACAGGATCCATGTGAATGGTCAAATCCACCCCCATTTCTTCCCGGACCTGGCGTTCGATCTGATCAATGGCGTTGTGAACCTGCATAATGTCGTCATGGCCGTTGACTTCCGCATGCACCGTGGCGTAGCTCACCGTCGGTCCATACTGGTGGATCCTCAGATCATGGACACCCAGGACGTATTCATTCGACAGCACTCTGTTCTCGAGCTCATGCGCGGTCTCGGGATTCGGGGCTTCGCCGATCAGGTCGTTGATGACAGACTTCAGCAGGTCGTAGGCGCTGTAGAAAATGATCAGCGAGACGATCACACCCATATAACCATCCAGTTCAAAGTGAATCAGCGGCGACAGACAGGTGGAGATCAGAACAGCGGTCGTGCCGATGCAGTCAGAGCGGGAATCCACGGCGGCTGCCATCAGCAGGCTGCTGTCATAGCGCAGGCCATATCGCCGGTTGTAGACGAACATGACGAGTTTGATGACGATGGACAGCACCAGGACTGCCACTGTGTACCACTGAAAGTCAATGGGTGTCGGGCGAAGGATCTTGAGGATGGAATCCTTCAGGGTTTCATACCCCAGAAAGGCGACGCCGAGGCCCACGAAAAGTGAGGCAATGTATTCGCTTCGTTCATGTCCATAGGGATGTTCCTTGTCCGCCGGTTTTTCCGCGAGTTTGAAGGATACAATGGAGACGATGTTGCTGGCAGCATCCGTCAGGTTGTTCAGGCCGTCTGCCCGGATGGAAACAGACTGCACGATGAGACCCACGATGTATTTGCTGGCAAAGAGAAAAAGGTTCAGGACGATACCCACGATCCCGCACACATTTCCCACACCCTGGCGGACTTTGGCTTTCTTTGTGTTCTGCCAGTCGGGCACAAATTTTCGGATCAGCCATCCAACCATAGAATCACCCCGTTTTCCTGTCTTCCTATTATACGGCTTATTGTAAAAGAAAGCGTCTTTTGATAAACTGAGAAAAGCCTGCAGACGTATCGAAGTGGTCATAACGAGCTCGACTCGAAATCGAGTTGTCCGAAAGGGCACGTGGGTTCGAATCCCACCGTCTGCGCCATGAGAATACGAACCCCCGGTCACACTATATATGTCCGGGGGTTTTCTGCTGGTGAGTCAGTGCGTGGACAGAAGTCAGGTGCTGCGGATGGGGATATGCACCCCCATGACCCTGCGTCTGGACAGTCATCGACAGTTTCGACAAACCAAACGTCGAGGGTATCGACAAAATTTTATCGACCCCCTCGACGATTCATTCATCGAATTCGATGCGCGTGGCCATCGAGTTGCGGATGTCCCGGCGCATCGGCAGTCATCGGCATGGGCCAGGATACAGAGCAGAATCCTGGCATCTGGTCTGCGCCAGGTTGCGGCAACATGATTCTGTGGTCAGAACTCACTTTGCACCCTGAACCCGAATCTCACCATCGGCCCCGGGGATATCCCGGATGACTTCTGTTTCAGCGGGAATGGTAATGGTTCCCGACAGGAGGTTCTTGATGCTGGCAGGGGATTCACTGAGTGTGGCTTCCACCTGGCTGCGTTCAAAGGACAGATCGCAGCCTCCCATGCGGCAGTTCACGAGTTTGAGGTTCGTACAGTAGCAAAGGGGCTGGGTTCCCTGGATGAGGCAGTTTTCGAAGGTCACATTGTCACTGTACCAGCCAAGGTACTCGCCTTTGACCACGGAATTGCGGACGACGACGTTCTGCGCATGCCAGAAGGCATCCTTGGTGTCCAGCATGCTGTTTTCGATGACCATTTCATGGACGTACTGGAAGGAGTACTTGCCTTTGAAGTCCACCTTGTCGAGATACACATGGTCGGAACGCATCATGAAATATTCGCTTTCCACGTGTGTATCCTCCATTTGCATGCCGCGGGTGGACCATCCGAATTCCGGCGACAGAATGTCACATCGGCTGATTTTGATGTCACCGCATTCCCGGACGGCTTTGATGCCGTGAAGCTTCGAATCCCGGATCTCGGCGTGTTCTGTGTACCACAGGGCGGCGCGGCAAAGCGGTGTGAGTTCACAGCCGGCGATGGTCAGCTTGTGGTCGTGCCAGAAGGGATAGCGAAGGTTGAAGAAGCAGTCCTGGACAGTGATGTCCCGGCATTCTTTGAGGGCACTTTCTCCGTCTGCAGGTCCGTCGAACTGGCAGTGTCTGACCAGCAGATCCCGGGTGCCATAGAGCGCGCGTTCCTGGTCGAAGGTTTTGTTTTCCACAAGTTCCATTCCGGTTCCTCCTCTTTTCTGGATATCGCTGATGATGCAGCGGCATTGGGTCTGCTGTCAGGATAATACGGAGGGATGCGATTGAAAAATACCGGTTTTGGATAGTGTCCCATAACTTTTGCGTATGGGTTTCGGGGATTCCAGGGACTGGGATGGTCAGAGTGCCGGATCCGGTGTCAGCTGCAGGGTGGCGCAGGAAAAGAAAAAGCCACAGGCAGTGAAACTGATGGGTTCGGTGTCTGTGGTTTGGTGAACAGGTTATTCTGCGGATTCTGCTTCGTGATCCCCGGACTCGGGTTCAGCGGGTTTCTCCGGTTTCTTCCAGCCGTCTTTTGCTTTGGTCAGCAGGGCGGCAAGCTGTGTTTTTTCCTCCGGTGTCAGGGCACCGAAGAAGTTTTCTTCCGTCATGTCGGGTTTCTTTGTGTGATGGAACCTGTGTCCGTAGGCGTACATCAGGCCCATGAGAGAATCCGCCGGGAACTCATTGAGGCTGCATTTGCCGTGGCCCGGTTTGTGGCCGTGATGGCCATGGGGACAGCCGTGTCCCATGTGATGAGGATGGCCGTGGTGACCGTGATGTGCATGTTTTCCCATGGGGGCTTCCGTTGTTTCGGCAGCTTCCGGGGCTGTGGTCTTTTCTGTTTCTTCCATATGAAATGACCTCCTTGTTCCCTGATTATAAAGGGCTGCCGATGATGGCCGCCTGCGGAATACCCCGGGATGTGACGCTGTGTTTGTCTGCCGCTGCAGGCACAGGGCTCCGCTGTCAGTCTGGCTGATCCCGATCTCCTTCAGCAGCTTTTCCATGCGCTCCTGCGATTCCAGCGTCTGCCTGTACTCGGACAGCCGACCATGGCGTTCCAGATAGTCATAAACTTACGACTGTTGTCGGAACCTTTTTAACTCCACTGCTCTCGCCTTTCCTGAAGCCGATGCTCTCGCCCTTTTGCAGGCCGGCTTTCCACATCTGCTCGATCTTGTCGTGCATCAGATATTCCAGAGCCATTTCCATCGTCTGATCCTCCCTTTTCATCCCTCGAAGCACCTCCAGATCTGTATCCGTATGCTGTCATTGGCAATCAGGCCCGGATAGCAATCGCAGACCTCCGCTCCATAGAATTCCCGCAGCGTTTTCGGACCTTTCCACGGCTTCTGTCCATAGTATAGTGTGGCATTCAGTTCCAGAACCGGCAGCGGATGCAGATCTTCTGCTCTGAATCCCGGCAGCAAAATGCCTGTCAGTTTCAGGACATCCACCAACACATCCGCGAGCTCCAGGACATGCCGTTCCAGGATATCTTTCTCTGCCATTAAATTCCTCCTTTCTTTCCCGGGACCCCCCGTCACAGTCCGCAGAGAAAGCCGGTTCAGGACAGAACCCCCTGTTCATATATTCGCCAAACGGCCTCGTTTTTGAGGAAACTTATCATTTTTTTCTTCAAAACCCGGTTTCACGCAAAAAACTCCTGCAGAAGCACAGAGTGATGCACATCCACAGGAGATTCATCCCGCAATCATTTCATTTGTCCGCAAACAGCGGCAGGATCCCGGAAAGCGCCGGCTTTACTTCTCCCGGCTGACTTTCAGCACCCAGAACCCCTTGTCCCGGTTCACGCGCTCCACCTGACATCCCAGGGACTCCAGGTGCTTCACGGCACTTTTCACGCCATGATCCTTGCGCATCACGATCCAAAGCCTGCCCGCATCGGCCAGTGCCTGCACACATTCTTCAAGGAGGCGGTAGACCGTTTCCTTGCCCGTGCGGATCGGGGGATTGATCAGGATCGTCCCATACCCGCTGCCAGTCACGTGATTTGCCACCTGCACATCCACGGCCAGACCCGCTGTGTTTTCCCGGGCCAGACCAGCGGCTTTTTCATTGACGTCGATCGCCGTGACCGGAACCTGCCATTCCACGGCGAGCACCTTCGCCACGGGCCCGATCCCGCATCCCATGTCCAGCACCGGACCCGCAGGTTCGGCCTGCGTCAGCACGATTTCAAGCAGTATACGGGTCCCTTCATCGAGTTTGTCCTTCGAAAATACCCCGGCATTGGACTGCATGTCATAGGTCCTGCCGGCAATATCAAAGGTAAACGAAGAGGGTACATCCGGAGTTTCTTCATTGGTATAGTAGTGACTCATATCATTTTCTCCTGAAAACAGCCGCAGTTTCCTGCGGCTGCTGTTGTTTCATGATTCTGTCTGTTGATTCTGTCTGTGTTGTGCCAGCCAGAGTGCGGACTTACGCTTTGGCTTCCTTTTTTGCCTTTGCATCGGCTTTCTTTGCCGGAGCTGCTTCGGGTTCCGGCTTCGGCGCCGGTGTATCGGCTTCGAAAATGCAGGCACCCAGCGCAGGAACCGTCACTTCGAACAGGAACGGCTGGTGGTTCAGAGGCACCTTCACGCTCCATGCGGTCTGCGGGGTATCTGTATCCAGACTGCCGTTGTATTTCGCCCACTGGGTGTTGAGCACTTCCGTGAATTTTCCGCGGAATGGAACACCGAAACGCTGCCTTGCGCTGTTGGTCGAGAAGTTCAGAAGGATCACATACGTTTTTTCCGCTGACTTCCGCATATAGGAGAACAGGTTCTGGGAGGCGTTGTCCGCGTCGATCCACTGAAAGTTCATGGGGTCGTAGCCGTACCAGAATGCGCTGTCTTCTCCATAAATGTCTCCGAGGTCCGCGAAGAACTTCTCGAAGCCCTGGTGCATCGGGTATTCATCCAGGAACCAGTCACAGCCCCGGCTTTCGTCCCATTCCCGCATCATGCCGATTTCGTTGCCCATGAAATTCAGCTTCTTGCCGGGGTGGGTATACATGTAGGTATACAGCGCCCGGGCCTGGGCGAACTTGTCTTCATAGCTGCCCCACATCTTGTCCACGATCGTGGCCTTGCCATGCACGACTTCGTCATGGGACAGTGGCAGAATGAATTTTTCGCTGTAGAAATATGCCATGGAGAACGTGATGTCATTGTGGTGCCACTGGCGGTAAATCGGGTCCTTTTTCAGGTAGGACAAAGTGTCATTCATCCATCCCAGATCCCACTTGTAGTCAAATCCCAGGCCGCCGTCCAGCGTCGGTTTCGTGACGTTCGGGAAATCCGAGCTGTCTTCCGCAATGAGCATGACACGGCCTTCCCACCGCTTGTTGATGGTGAAGTTCAGGCGCTTCATGAAGTCGCAGGCACCTTCGTTCACTCCGTTGCGCTTGTCGCCGTGCCAGAAAATCGCGTTGGCGATCGCATCAAAGCGCAGGCCGTCCATGTGATAGACATCCAGCCAGAAGTTGGCGGCACTCATCAGGAAGGAACGGACTTCCTCTTTCCAGAGGTCAAAGTTGTAGGTATCCCACTGGCTGTGGGCGTCGCTGTCCTTGCTGTACTCGTAAAGGGGGGTGCCGTCAAAGCGCGCCAGGGCGAAGTTGTCCTTCACGAAGTGCACAGGCACGAAGTCCATGATCACACCGATGCCCGCATCATGGAGCTTGTTCACGAACTCCATCAGGTCCCGGTTTGTGCCGTAGCGGGAGGTGCTGGAGAAATACCCCGTGGACTGATAGCCCCAGGAGCCATCGAAGGGGAATTCCGACAGAGGCATCACTTCAACGTGGGAGAAATGATATTCCCTGCAGTGGGCAATCAGGTCGTCCACGATCTGGCTGTAATGCATGAAATCATTGGGACCCATGTCCTCATCCCGTTTCCAGGACCCGACGTGCATTTCATAAATGTTCACCGGCTTGTCATAGCCTTTGGTGCGGGTCTTCATCCACTCCTGGTCGGTCCAGCCGTCAAAGGAGAGATTGGCCACCACGGAGGCGGTGTTGGGCCGTTTTTCGGAATAGAAGGCATAGGGATCTGCTTTGTCCACCACATCTCCGGTGGCCTGCGTCACCCGGTACTTGTATCCGTCCCCGGGTTTGGCGTTTTCGACTGTCACCGACCAGATTCCCTGATCGTCCTTGACCATGGGAATCGGATCGGCTCCCCAGTCGTTGAAAGCGCCCACCACTTCAATTCTCTTGGCATGAGGGGCCCAGACACGGAACGTTACGCCGTCCCTGCCCGGGTGTGCCCCGAATATTTTATATGCCTCGATTTCGGAACCCTGGAAAAAGGGCGTCGTATTGAGTTTATCCATATAAGAATGCTCCTCCTGTCATCAGGTTCATTTTATCGCATTTGCGCAGAGGTTTGTGAGCCCTGGAAAGAATATGTAAGCGGTTTTTCGTCACTTCCGGGAATCTGTCAATTGACAGCTGTCCCATTGTGTTCTCCGGCACTGTTCTGTGCTTTCTGCAGCCGGTTTTCTTCACCAGTCAGGCCCTGTTTTCCGACATCGGCAGGGGTCTGAGCGGCATTTTCCTTCAGCGCAGCCTGGTCGGCTGTCCACAAGTCCAGATACTCCTGCAGTACGGCCTCGAGCTCCGGCAGAGACTGAATCCGGCTCAGTTTGTCTTTGTATTTCTTCGCCCCCCGGAGTCCCTTGAGGTACCATGACGCAAGTCCCCGCATTTCCATCGCCGCGGTGCGTTCGCCCTTCAGCTCCACCAGGCTCTTCGCATGTTCCATGCACAGGCCGATGCGTTCGGGGACCGAAAATTCGTGGTGTGTGCCGAAGTACGCGTCATTGCATTCCTGGATCAGAAAGGGATTGCCCACAATGCCGCGGCCGATCATCACCGCATCGCAGCCGGTTTCCTCCATCATCCGCAGGAAGTCCTCCGCACTCTTCACATCCCCGTTGCCAATGACGGGAATCGACACGGCTTCCTTTACCTTCCGGATCCAGCTCCAGTCGGCGTGGCCGTCATACATCTGACTCCGTGTCCGGCCGTGAATGGTGATGGCTCTGGCGCCCGCCGCTTCGCAGGCCTTTGCGAGCTGTACGCAGTTTTTGTGGTCATTGTCGTAACCGATGCGCATTTTCACCGTCACGGGCTTGTCCACGGCCTCCACCACGGCTTTCACGAGCTTCGCCGCATGGTCGGGATCGGTCATGAGCCAGCTGCCGGCATGGGCTTTGATGACTTTGTTCACGGGGCACCCCATGTTGATGTCAATGATGTCACACCCGGTTTCCCTGTCCAGGAACTTCGCGGCATGTACGACGGTGTCGATGTCATGGCCGAAAACCTGAAACGACAGCGGGTGTTCATCGGGATCCGAAACACACATCTTCCGTGTTTTCTCCGAGTCATACCACAGGGCTTTGTCGGAGACCATTTCGTTGCAGACAAGACCTGCCCCGAATTTCCGGGCGATCCGGCGGAACGCCAGGTTGGAGATCCCGGCCATGGGGGCGGCGATCACCGGGGAGGGAATCGTCACATCACCGATTTCAAGCATTCATCTTGTCCAGGATCTTCTGGAGGTCATCTTTGTCGAAGTGGTATTCGTTGTTGCAGAAATTGCACGTGATGTTGATGCCTTCATCCTGCCCCATGAGTTCCTCGATGTCCTTCTTCGGGAGCGTCATGAGGACTTTTTCCGTCTTCTCGCGGTCACATCCGCAGTGGAACTGAATGTCCCGGGTTTCCAGGATCTGCGCATCTTCGAACATGTCCTTCACCAGCTGGTCCAGGCTGGAATCGTCGTATTCCTGCATCAGGGTGGACATGGGTTTCAGGCCGGAGAGGACATGTTCGCAGATCCGGATGTCTTCATCCGTGGCATCGGGCATCATCTGCAGGAGCATGGCGCCGGCGGATTCCACGTTGCCGTCTGTGCCGATTTTCACGCCCACACTGACAGCCGAGGGGGTCTGTTCGGACATCGTGAAGTAATACGCGAAGTCCTCCCCGATTTCCCCGGACTGCAGTTCAATGGTGCCTGTCCAGTTTTCCGCCATGTGCAGGTCCTTGGTCACGGTCATGGTGCCGTCTTTGCCCACGACTGCGCCGACATCCAGCTTGCCGGGGCCTTTGTATACATCCTCCACATGAGGATTGGAGACAAAGCCGCGGACATTGCCGTTTGCATAGGCATCCACGATGATCGAGCCGATGGGGCCGTGGCCGTTGATGGAAATCGTCAGCATCTCCTGGTCGCTTTTGAGCATGCTGCCCATAATGGATGCGATGGACAGCACACGCCCCAGTGCCGCGCAGGCAGTGGGATGGAGATCGAAGCGGTCCCTGGCTTCCTGGACCATATCCGTGGTCCTGTCGATATAAATTCTCACCCGTCCATCCAGGACAAAGGCTTTTACGAGCTGATCTTTCATGATCGTACCTCCCGGTTTGCATGTATTAACCATTCCTTATTATTGCGCAGTTGCTTCCTTTTTTCGAACGGGACGATGATACAATAAACAGCTGAAGGGAAACATAACGAATCATGAAACAAAATACACTGACGAAGTTTCTCGCCGCAGCCGTGGTGCTGCCGCTGTTTGTGCTGTTCACTGTATGCCTCACCGGCGTCGACGTCCGGCCGGTGGGACCTCAGAACTCCTATGTCGGTTTCGCCAGTCTCAATGACTGGGTCTTCAAACACATAGGCACCAGCGAGATCTGGGACAAAATCACCGATGTGATCGCCCTGCTTGCCATGGCCCTGGCGGCTGTCTTTGCAGGAACGGGTCTCTGGCAGTGGATCAAAGGGAAAAGCCTGAAAGCAGTGGATCCCTGTCTCATTGTCCTGGGGATTTTCTATATCATGATGGCGGCGTTCTATGTGGCGTTTGAGTTCATCGTGATCAACTACCGCCCGGTGCTCGTGGACGGAGCGCTGGAAGCGAGCTACCCCAGCAGCCACACTTTTGTGGCGCTGTTCATTTTCTTCTCCGGCCTTCCCGTAGTCAACCGGCTGGTGAAAAACCAGACCTGGAGGATGTGGATCAATATCATGCTCATTGTGCTGTCGGTGATGATGATGGTCGGACGTGTGCTCTCCGGCATGCACTGGACCACGGATGTGCTCGGTGCGTTCCTGCTGGCCCTGGGCATGGCACTGCTGTACGACGCCTTTGTGCTGTGGTGGAGAACGGAGTAAGCTGGAATATACTGCAATTGAATGCGGTTTACAAGGACAGAGAAAGGCTCTCGTGTGATGTGATTGTGACCACGCGGGAGCCTTTTTGTGGGGATGAATGAGGAAGATGGACCTGTGGTCCTGGCGGGGCATGCAGGGTTATGCCGATGGTGGGCACCACGGTTTGAGGAGAGGAACAGGGCGGTCATGCGGGGATCATTCGAAGTGAACGTTGTCCAGCCGGGTCTCTGCTGGCCGGTTCCGGATCTGCCTTGGATCATTCTCTATCATTCGATAATTATTCTCTATCATTCGATTTTGGCTTCAATCATTCGATTACCGTTCTCTGATCATTCAAATCCCCCATTGAATCATTCTCTGATCATTCGCAGAACGTTCGATATGGCTTTCCATCAATCATTAACCATTCTTCAACCGTTCGAAAATCATTCGAGTCAGAGGATACATCCCACTCAGGGCTTCAGGTACGATCCAAGTTCCATCGCCGTTCTCTGCCGGATCCTTTCCGCAATGTCCAAAGCTTTTTCCCGATTCAGAAATACTTCAAGACTTTCGATGTCTGCGACGTTCCTCTGTAACCTCCTGAATGCTTGTGTACTCTTTGCGGGAAAACAGCGCTTCTATGTCTTCAAGACTGTCCAGTATATCTGCCACCCGGCAAAGGGAAGAGAATGCGATTTCCCCCGTCTGTTCAAACCGTTTGTAGGAACTGAGAGACATCCCGCTGCGGCTTGCCAGTTCTGCCTGTGTCATGACGCAGCTTCCGCTTTTCACGACAGCGCGTTGCCACACCGCGCTGAGCCTCCTGCGGCGTATGAAATAAAGATAAATCTATCATGGTTCATATTTTATCCATTTTTAAAAAATATCGCAATTTCAGCTCATATATGAACCATTTTCTCCAGACTCCCCGCCTCCTTCCTTACCCGTTCCCAGATTCCTTTCTGGACTGCCGGAAGCGCAGCCAGGCAATGATGAGCACCGTGATCACAAACGTGAGGGCCACCAGGAACGGCCAGATCCGGCGGTTGGTGGCGGCTTCCCGGATGGTAATGCGTTCCTGCCCGAACCCCAGTGGTACTGGACATCTTGTGGCATGGACCAGCAGCCGGTGTGTTGATGCCATACGGGGTGCAGGTGATGAGGGTGCAGAGGTCCCTGCCGGGCTGAATGTCCAGACTCTCCACCTCTGTCGGCAGCACGGTTTCGCTCTCTGTGACGCGGTAACACCGCATGGTTCCCAATACGCTGATGCCGATCACATCCCCGGGCTCGAGATCCCGGATATCGTCAAAGGCCCGCATATTGCTCATCCCCGAGTGGGCCGTAATGGCGGTATGGGTGTTGTTTCCGCCCACAGGCAGGGACGTGTAGTCCAGGTGACCGCACCCGGCAGACAATGCAGCGTTGCCGGTCCCGTGGTAGATGGGCATGGACAGTGACAGGGAGGGAACCACCACATAGCCGATGCTGGTATCCGCTCCATCGGCCGTGATCTGACGTTCATAGGAGAGGATATCATCTGCAGGCATTCCTGGATCCTTTCCCGCAATGAGTCTGTTCCAGGCCCTGGCCTGTGCCAGGATCGCTTCCCGTTTCGAATCATCGGTCTCGTACACTGTCTGTTCCAGGTTGTCGATGGCCTGCTGCCGGCGCAGGGAGTCGATGAGTTCTGTTACAGGGTAATATCCGATGATGAACAGCCCGAAAAACAGGCCGAATATGGGCAGCCATTTTTTGCGGAATGTCTGATTCATGCACGGTTCCTCCTCTCCGGAAACAAAGAGGCCCCATCGGAAGATGAGGCTGAGGAACCGAGAAACCTAGGGTGGGGGCAGAAATTTTCTCTCCCAGTCGCTATCGTCATTCAGTAATCCAAATATAAAAGAGAAAGAAACCCGTTGCTTTCCAGTGAGCTTCTCTTTTGAAAAGCACCTCCCCATTATGAAGAAGAATTGGAGGTGCTTACTTCAATCTGTCAGCCTTTTTATGTTTTCCAAGATCTTTTATCTGGCAGTTCGAAGGTCCAGCTATTGTTATGAACCTTCAATCTCTCCCTTTTCCGGCTTCCGGCTCATGTCACAACTTCCCCACTCCCTGCCTCCATGGGCATCCATGGGTCCAAACACAAAAAAGAGAGAACCCCGCTGTTTCCAGTGAGTTTCTCTCTTCTTTTTCTATCGCTTGGTCAGTTCGTCCAGCGCCTTGTTGATATCTTTCTGGTCCATGGTTTTCGGAACCGGCGGCTGTTCCACCACTTCCTTCTTCGTTTCCACGACCTCCACCGTGATCGGCGCGTTGGGGTCTGTCAGCTGGCCATACTTCATGAGGTTGGTGATCTCCTCATTGGTCAGCGTCTCGTGCTCAAACAGATTGTGCGCAATGAGATCCAGAAGCGCCCGGTTTTCCGTCAGGATCCGCTTGCATTCCTTGTGACAGGAATTCACGATGTCCCGCACTTCCTTGTCGATCTCCTCCGCCACACCGGCGGAATAATTCGCACCCTGGGTATAATCCCGGCCCAGGAACACATTGCCCTGGGGATCCGCATACTGGATCGGGCCCAGGCTTGACATACCGTAGACACGGACCATGTTCTTGGCGATTTCCGTCAGCCGCTCGATGTCATTCACTGCACCGGCACTGATTTCCCCGAACACCAGTTCCTCGGCGGTGCGTCCGCCCAGCAGACCGGTGATCTGCGCAATGAACTCGCTGCGCTTGTGGAAGTACTTTTCTTCCCTGGGCGTCATGAGGTTGTAGCCCCCTGCTTCTCCCCGGGGAATGATGGTGACTTTCTGCACCATGTCCGCATCCTCCACCTTCAGGCCGATCACCGCATGACCCGCCTCGTGGTAGGACACGAGCCACTTGTCTTTCTCGGTATACTTCTTGGACTTCTTGGCCGGGCCCATCATGACACGGTCAATGGCTTCGTCCAGGTCATTCATCGTAATGGCGGTTTCCTTGTTGCGGACAGCCAGGATCGCCCCTTCGTTCAGGACGTTGGCCAGATCCGCACCGGAGAATCCGGGGGTCCGCTTCGCGAGGTTTTCCAGTGTCACATCCGGAGCCAGGTTCTTGTTTCTCGCATGCACCGCCAGAATCTCCCGGCGTCCCTTCACATCCGGCAGGTTGACGGTGATCTTCCGGTCAAACCGGCCGCTTCGCTGCAGGGCAGGGTCCAGCACATCCGGGCGGTTGGTGGCCGCAATGACCACGATCCCGTTGTTGTCCTCCATGCCGTCCATTTCCACCAACAGCTGGTTCAGCGTCTGTTCCCGCTCGTCGTTTCCGCCGCCCATGCCGGCGCCACGCTGACGTCCCACCGCATCGATTTCATCGATGAACAGGATGCACGGAGCACTCTTGGATGCGGTCTTGAACATATCCCGCACACGGCTTGCACCGGTGCCGACAAACATTTCCACGAAATCCGAACCGGAGATGGAGTAAAAGGGCACATTGGCTTCTCCCGCAACGGCTTTCGCCAGCAGGGTCTTGCCGGTTCCCGGAGGGCCGACCATGAGCACACCCTTCGGTATGTGGGCGCCCATGTCCGTGAACTTCTTCGGGCTGCGGAGATACTCGATGATCTCCTTGACCTCTTCCTTTTCCTCTTCACACCCGGCGACGTCCTTGAACCGGGTCTTCACATTGGATTCCACCCGGGCCTTGGATTTGGAGAACTCGAAGGCCTTGTTGCTGCCTCCGGCGCCGCCCATCTTTGTGAACATGTAATAGAAGAACACGCCCACCAGCAAAAACGGAATCAGCTGCCCCAGAAGGGAAAGCCACATGCCGTTGGTGCTGGGATCCTCCACGGTGATCTGTCCGCCGTCGGACGTCAGCCGTTCCTGGAGCCATGCCATGTTCTCATCGGTATTGGGCACGAGCACGGAGTAATTCACCGTCTTGTCCCCGTTTTTGTATGTGCCCTCCACGTTGATCACCGTGGAGGAAATCGTCATCTGCGAATCCTGGAAATCAGTGCTGGCCGGAAGTTTCTGGAACTCGGTATAGTTCATCCGGACGGAATTGCCCGTGGAGCTGTACGCGATCAGCGATATGACGATGGTGATGATGAAAAGCGTAGGCAGATAATTCAGCCATTTTTTCATTCGCCCTTATTCCCCCTGTTCATAGACTTCGGGTTTCAGAATGCCAATGTAGGGCAGGTTCCGGTACCGCTGGTTGTAGTCCAGACCGAATCCCACCACAAATTCATTGGGCACTTCAAATCCCACGTAATCGGCTTCGATGTCCACGACGCGGCGGTCAGGCTTGTCCAGCAGGGCCACGACCTGCACACCCTGCGCGCCTTTGTTGCGGAACATCTGCTTCACGGCCTTGAGTGTCCGGCCGGTGTCTACAATGTCTTCCACCAGCAGCACGTCCCGGTCCACTGTGGAGAGGTCCATGTCCATGTCAATGCGGACATCCCCCACAGACTTCGTGCCCTGATAGGAGCTGACTTTCATGAACGCCACTTCCACAGGCATGGTGAAGCGCTTCATGAGTTCAGCCATGAAGGGCACGCTGCCCTTGAGCAGACCCACCACAACGGGAATGCTTCCCCTGGCAAGATAGTCAGCCTGGATCTGTGCTGCAAGTTCACGGCAGCGTTCTGCGATCTGCTCTTCCGACAGCAGAACTTCCTGTATATCCTGGGTTATCATAATTGGTTCTCCTTGAAAGTTACAGTTTTGATTTTATCATGAACGGCCACGGGTGAAAACTGCGGGAAACAGAAGGATTATTAAGTCTCTTGGCAAGATTCCAGAATTAAATCTGTATAAAGAAAACGCCTTCTGTCCAAACCATGTTTAACAGAAAGGCATTCTCCTTTTTTATTCTGACAGCGTTTTCATGAAAAAGAATCGAGTGGTTCCGGCAAAGGGCACATCTGTCATTTGTCCACAGCATTCAAATCCCTGTTTTTCATAGAATCCCGGTGCCTGAAAATCCTGGGTACTCAGAAAAATCCGGCGAACCCCACGCTTCAGACACTCCTGCTCCAAATGCCGCAGGAGAGCTGTTGCCAGTCCTTTGCCTCTGCAGCCAGGGTCTGTGGCAATCAAATCAAGATAACAGGTCTCAAACAGATACGTTCCGGATGCAGCTGCAATCCAGCAATTCTGATCACAGATCCCAAAAGAGAATGGTTCTGTTTTGCGTTCTGTCCAGTTTGTTTTCTCCCGCAGCAGCTGCAGCAGCCAGGCATCCGCTGCTACAGCCGGATCGTCGGTACCCCGATGTCCTGTTTCAATCTTCCATTGTATTTCAGACATTAAAATCCTCCAATCGAATGTCCTGATATTGGCTGACCATTTCCACTGCCCGGCGCAAAGAATCCAGCAGACGTCTGTCGTAGATTTCCAGTTCTTTCCCATACTCATAATTGCCGGACAAAATCCCGCTGCAGATTGAGCCAAAATCCGGGCTTACCGGTTCCAGAACCTCATATACCTGCTCCATGGCTGCATATTCTGTCAGTGGATCAGCAATGATCCGGGACTGTTTCTGTGCTTTGGACACATACTCTTGCATGATTGGATCCTGTATATCCTCTGCACCCAGGTCATTGCGAATGGAAACAAACCCTCCGGGTGCCATCAACGCTTTCTGGTATTCATAAGAGTACAGATAGCGAAGATATTCTGCAGCTATATCAGGGTGTTCACTTTGAGCAGAAATACCCATCCATCCTTTTGTAAAGGGGGCTGCAAATGTTCCTCCGAACTTATGATCTGGTTCAGGCAGATAGGTCACCCCAAACTGAAAATCAGGATTTGATTCCTTCCATGTGGGAATACACCAGGATCCCTGAACGATAAACGCAGCTTTGCCCTGTTCAAACAGTTTACGGGCTTCCGGAGCACTGAGTCCGGCACTATCTGGGTGCAGCAGACCTTCTTCAGAAAGAGCTGTATAAAACTGCAGAGTCTCAACCACTCCCGGAGAGGTGAACTGCGCTTTATTGTTCTTCAGAAAAATCTGTTCCGGCGGACCCAGCGTCACTCCATTGAGACCACACAAAGCCCGCGTTTCCAGATCGATTCTGTTGGTCTGAGAACCGGAGGTAATCATTCCATAATACTCACCGTCTCCCAGTTCTGTAATTTTTCGGCAAATCTCCATAAAACCGCTCCAGGTCATCGGAACATCAGAATCAAAATCCGGATCTGCTTTGCGAGCAATTTCTTCGTTGTAAAACATCATGACACTGGGAATTTCCAGACTCTCGGGAAGAATGTACGTAACATCCTGAATCATCGTAACGTTATTCTGAAATGCTTCCGGTCTTAACTGACTGAAAAAAGCCTGATCCAGATACAAATCCAGCGGCAAATACCACTGTTCATTCACTGCCTGCTGCAGACTCATGGAGGAGGGGAGGGGAAATAAATCGGGAGCATTCCCTGACCGGATCCCCGCAGCCACCGTTTCATTGAACTGTGACTGAGTGAGTGTTGTGTAGTGAACAGTCACATTGGGGTGATCCTTCTCAAATGCAGCATTCAGGCGTTCCCTTTGAGCTTTGGTGCTGTCGGACCAGTCTGCAACAGTCAGAACAACTGACTCGGAGTCCGGAGTCCGGATTATTTCATGTTCTGCATTTTCCTTCGGATTGGTTCCCATCGGGACCACCTGCACACCACAACCCGATAGCATGACAGTCCACAGCCCTGCAATCAACTGTATTTTTTTGAGTATTGTATGAACTCTCATTCTTTCACAGCCCCTTCGACTCCTGAGATAAAGCAATTCTTGAATGATACAAACAGCAGAAGCATCGGGATCACCGCAATACATCCTGCGGCCATCATCCCTCCCCAGTCCACGATGTTTTCACCTTGAAACGCATACATGGCGACAGACAAAGTTCGCAGTTCCGGGTTGTTCAAAGTCAGAATCAACGGCATCAGAAAGGCATTCCAGGTCCAAACCGTTTGTGTAATCACCACTGTGCCAATCACAGGGCGCGCCATAGGGAACATGATTTTCCAGTATATCTGCCAGGGGCTGGCTCCATCCATCAGTGCGGATTCCTCCAGAGCATCCGGTAAATTCTGATAGTGCTTCATAAAAAGCAGTACAAACATTACATGTGCCCCGCAGACTTCCACAAGGATCAGTCCCAGCAAAGACTGGTCCACATGCAGGATTTTAAGCAGCTGATAGAGCGGAATGGAAAAGAATACTGCAGGAACTATCATGGATCCTGTCATCATGGCAATGAACAGCTTCCTGGTACGGAATTCAAACCGCCCGAGGGCATAGCCGGCCATGGATGTGATCATCAGAATCAAAAACACAGAAACGGTGGTGACCAGAGTGGAGTTGAAGAATCCCCTGGAAAAGTCTGCCTGATTCCAGGCTTTGGAAAAGTTCTCCAGAGTCCAGGTCGCCGGATTGAGAATAATCTCGAAGGAAGTGCTGTTATTGCTGTTGAAGGCAATCAGAATCATGAGAACGAAGGGAGATACCCAAACTAGTCCCAGGGCTATACAGAATATTTTTCGACAGGTTTTCATGTTCTTACCCATACTTTCTGGATTATGCGCTTAACAGCATACAAGCCGGATGCCACTAGCAGAATCACAATGGCTGCTGCACAGGCATAGGAAAGCTTTGGGGACCCAAACGATCCGGTAAAAGCAGTCTGATAAATGAAGGTGGAAAGCACATCCGTCGCATAATAGGGACCACCACCGGTCAAGGTCTGAATCAGATCGAAAGCTTTGAGGCAGTTGATGAACGTAATGGATGCACACATGACAAGAATCGGTTTCATCACCGGCAAGTACATGTGCCGGAGAAGCTGCCAGTCCGAAGCCCCATCCAGTTTTGCTGCTTCCAGGGTCTCAGCTGGTACAGAGGAAAATCCGGCCATCCAGTAGATAAACAGAGTTCCTGTTTCTTTCCAGACAGATACCAGCAGAATGAGAACAAAAGCCCACACCGGATCTGCCAGCCAGTTCACGGGTGCGAATCCAAGCAAGCTGATCATGCCATTGACAGGTCCTTCATAGGCGAAGAGCGTTTTGAATACAATCCCGACGACCGCACTGGTTGCTGCAACCGGCAGAATGAAAGGCAGCCTGATCCAGTTTCCCTTTTTAAACCCGGCAAATTCGCACAATGCAGCCAGTCCGAAAGAGATTCCTACCTGCAGAATTGTCCCCAGCACTGCAAACAGCAGGCTGTTCCCTACGGCATTCCAGAACAGAGAATCTTCAAAGAGCTGGATATAATTATCCAGCCCGATGAAGTTTGCAGTTTTGGTCAGACCATTCCAGTTCAGCAGTGAATAAAATCCGTTCAGAAAAATCGGATACAACTGAAACAGGAGAATCGACAGTGCCAGCGGGCACAGGAATATGAACGCGAGTCTACGGTCTTTCCTCATCATGGATCAATTTTCTGTTTCAGTCGTTCAGTGTAAAACCAGCGTAGTTTTTTGCTACCTCGATAACCCGGTATACATCCAGATTCGGCTGAATTTCGTCTTCGCCCCGGCGAATGAAGTCCAGAAAATCTTCCCAGAGAATCTGAGCGTATCTGCGGTCTCCTTCGGCAATGGCCTGCATTGCCAATCCCAGTTTCTTCACATATTCCCTATGCCAGGCCAGCTGAATATACTGCTCTTTCACCAGACCTGCGTTGTGAATAATGCCGTTTTTGATTACCGGAGCAAAATTGTCGGCGGCATTTACGCAAATCTGGTAATTCCCGGCCAGTCCAGTGTTTTCCCGGCTTCCGATTGCATTGAAGTGGTCACAGGAAGTATTGGCGGAAAGCAGTTCCAGATAAGACACAACTTCTTTCCAGTTCTCTCCGTATAATCCGCTGAAATATTCCTCTGTCAGTTCCTCATAGCTCTTCTCCGGCTCAAACAGGGATCTTCCCATGACATAATTCGGGAAATTATGCGGGAAACCGGCCCGCAGTTCCTGGCAGGAGATATATCCATTCAAATGCAGCCGATACAGGAAATGTGTATCCCGATAGATCGTCCTGGAAATCTTCATGTAGCCAAAATCCCCGTAATGAGCTCTGCCCAGCGGATAGTCATACACAAAACTGTCCCCCTGAAAGTTTTTCTGCCAGTCAAAGAGGCAGGCGAGATTCTCCTCCAGAGAATTGGGAAGTGTAACCTGATTGCGTACATAGGGCCGTGTCTCAGGCAAAGCCTCATAGTCTACATCTGCATAGCTCTTTTCAAATGTCCGTGAAATCGGAGCAAACATCAGTGTGTAGCGGTCGCTGTTTTCAATCACTTCTTTCAAAGGAGCCCACAGCAGTTCGTGATACAACAGGAAGCATATTTTTGTTTCAATTCCTTCTTCCGTCAGCCGTTTGTCCAGAGCATTCAGGATACGAACATACTGATCTGACACCCGTTCTTTCCGGCACTCTTCGCATTCACAGATATTGTTGGGTGCATCGGACAGCCATACATGGAGATAATCCACCTCCGGGTGATCTTTGGCATAATCCACAATGATATCGGACATCATGGCTGTCACTTTCGGGTTGGCAAAATCCAGGGATGTGAGGATCGGAGCCGTTCTGAACAGTTCCCGCTGTCCACCAAGCTCCGCAACAAATTCCTTCTTCTCTTCGGGAATTGTCAGTCCGGATTCCCAGCCATATTTGGAGGAGTATCCCAGTACTTCACCCGTCCAGCCATGACCAACCCTGTGGTGTTTCAACCCTCTTGCCAGCATATTGCGGTCCACTTCATCACTCATCTGCTGTGCCAGCTCTGTACTGAACGGTTCTTTGTCTTTATAGGGGTTGAATTCATGTTCATACCAGCGCTTGAAGAAAGAATACGGATTCTCAAACTGGATAAAGAAAGAGTTGAATCCGATTTTTGGCAGCCAGTCCACAAAATCCAGTACATTCTCCAGACTGTCAGCTCCTTCAATGCATACACCTCTGTGCTTTTTTGCATTTGACAGTGAAATCTGCACTTCCCGGCTGAATGTCTCAGGATTCAGTGAAGGCAGTATTTCATTTTTTATTCCCGGGCGAAGAAACCGCGCGCCCAGTTCAGTCAGCCAGCGATAAAAAGCATTGAGGAGACCAATGGAAGAATTGGAGGCCACAGTTCCCTCTGTTCCTCTGGTCTCAATTCGGATCCCATCATAACCGGGCAGCTCTTCCATTACGAAGGAAAGCTTTCCATCTTCAGTTTCCTGTACCTCTTCCCCAAAAACCGCAGGAAGGTAGTACTCAATCTGCGTTTTCAGAAACGCTTTGTTTGTCGCGTTATCATCTATTTTGTAAGTAATCATGTAATTATCTCCGTTTATATCATCTGAGCCACGGTTCAGATTACAGGTTCTGCCGGGCTGGAATCGTTCTGTTCCTCAAGCTTGCTTCGGTCTGCCGCCTTGAAGAACGGATAGTAAATCGCAAAGGATACAGCTACAAGCACCAGCTGCAGCACCGCTCCCTGCCAGCTTCCTGTAGCGAGAAAGCCGCCAATGATGGGGGGTGTAGTCCAGGGAAGGGTCACGCCTGTTGTCAGAGGGACCAGACCGCTTGCCATGGAGAAATAGGTGATTACAGCATTGACCACAGGTGTCAGTACAAAGGGAACCAGCATAATCGGGTTCAGTACTGTCGGAAAGGTAAAGAGAATAGCCGTGTTGATATTGAACAGAGCAGGAATGCCGGATACTTTTCCCAGCGTCTTGAACTGCTTTGATTTTGCGAAGAACATCAGGCACAAAGCCAGACCAATGGTGGCTCCGCCGCCGCCAATATAAACGAAGAGATCCATGAAGGGTGCTGTGATGATGTTGGGCAGTGCTTCTCCGGCTGCAAGAGCAACTCGGTTGGCATCTGCATACTGCATCCACAGGGGGTTCATAACAGATCCAACAACCTGCCCACCGTTTACACCGCAGAACCAGAACAGCGAGTTCAGCAGAACCGCCACAAATGTACCCGGAAGTGTTCCGGCAATATAACCAAGCGGAGTGCCGATAATCACAGACAGCACCGAGTTCAGAGACTCGAAACCGAAGAGCTTGAGAACTGTATCCACAAGGGCGAATACCACCAGAATCACGATCCCGGGAATCAGAGCAGAGAAAGAACGCGATACAGCTTCAGGAACGCCGGAAGGCATCTTGATATAAATATCTTTCTGAATAAAGAAGCGGAAGATCTCAGCTGAAATCATAGATACAACGATTGCCGCAAAGATGCCTTTGCCGCCCATCTGACCATAAGGAATCCCTGCTGCTCCTGCCTCGTTTACGATGGGAGGAGTAACCAGAAGGAAGGCTGCCAGTGAAAGAACACCGGCAGACACGCCATCAACGTCATAGGATTTCGCCAGACGGTACGCAATGCCAAAGGCAGTAATCAGAGCCATCAGCCCGAATGAGTTATTGGCTACTGCATCCAGAATGGGGTAAATCCCATTGTCTTTCAGGAATGTAACCCAGGCATCTACAGGAAAATCTTTAATCAGGACAAAGAACGATCCAAGCAGTACCAGAGGCATGGCAATCAGCACACCTTCGCGCAAGGCTTTCAAATGTCTTTGTGAACCGATTTTTTCTCCCAGAGGGGCAAGTTTGTTCTCCAGGAAGGAAAAGAGCTTTTTCATAAGTGAGTCCTCCAAATTTTTACAATTTATAATTTGAATATAGACTGAAACCGATTACACGTCAATTTTTTAATTATTTTTTGTAATTTATGAGTCATTTATATCCTATCTGCCACTTTTTACGGATCTGACAGATGACAAAACTGTAATCAGACATAAATATGGTCTGTATCCTGGAAACTACTCATTCATTTTTGCGATTATTTCTCTTATTCATTTATGATTTATTCAGACAGGAGACCACATCATGTACGCTTCCAATTCCAGAGCTGTTTCCATTGCAGCCGAGTATCTCCTTCGCCACAACCCCTGTTCCAGAATACAAATGGCGCAGGATACTGGACTGACTGCCTCCATCGTGACTCATACCGTGAAGCTTATGATGGATGCCGGATTTGTTCAGGATACCGGTGTAACGATAAGCAAAAAAAAAGGCAGCGGCCGTGCTCAGAAACTGCTGTCCCTGAATCCGGACTATACCCGGTTTCTCGGCATTGAAATCAATATAGGCGGAATTCATGTGCTGATCATGGACTGTGTCGGAAACGTACTGGCGCAGGTACATGCAGGAGCTGATGAATTCTCTCCTGAAAACATTAACGAGACCACCGTACAGCTGGCTGAATCCTGTATTCAGCAGGCTGGCGGTTTGCCTGCAGCAGCAGGTCTGGCGGTTCCCGGTCATGTAGACCAGCATGACCAGTTTATCTCCAACAATCCGCAGTATCAGTATCTGAATATTCAGAAAATCAGAGAAAAGCTGCATATGCCTCTGTATGCTGAAAACAATATCGAAGTCATGGCTTTGAATGAATACATCCGAAATCCGGAATCAACACCTGATCAGTTTCTGTTTCTGCATATTGGACCTGGAATGTACTGTTCGCAATTCAACAGCAGCATAGAAAATGAACGGGACTTTTTTGTCGGGGAAATCGGCCACACTGTCATCGATCCCAATGGTCCATTGTGCGAATGCGGCAAGACCGGGTGTCTCCAAACCTATATTTCGGACAGCTGGCTGATAAAAAAAGCCAGGATGATCCTGGAAAACTCTCATGACACAGTTCTGCATTCCCTTGTGGATTCACCTGACCAGATCACCATTGACACAATCCGCAAGGCCTACGCCCTGCAGGATCCTCTGATTTACCGCGATCTGGACAATGGCATCCACAAACTGGCTCTGTCGCTGGGAAATGTACTCATCATGTCCAATGCCAAAAAACTGTATATCAACAGCGCCCTGCTGCAGGATCCAGAATTGACCAAACGGCTGATACAGGAGATTCAGACACAGCTGGATTTCATCAAGAACCGCCGGCAGGTACAGATTGAGATTCTTCCTTTCAATCCCTGGCGGGGTGCCCTGGGGGCTGCAGCCCTGGCCGAATATGCTTTTTTGGTCAAAGATTCCGGTGAATTCTACCGGCGTCTGCTGGAACAGGCCGGTATGAAGGCTCTATAGCTCTTTTTTCCAGGGCTGAAAGCTGAACCAGTGTACCTCTCCGCTATCAAAATGGTCCTTGTCACAGCCAATTCCAGGCATGAAAATAACCCGGCCTTCCCGGTTTGCAATCACTTTCCATTTCAGTCGATCAATTCGACTGATTTTTTTGTCTATGAAATACCGGGACAATTTTTTGGTTCCCCAGCGAAGACATATGGCGTCCTTTGGCTTCACCGAACGGATGCACAGCGGATAATCAGCGGGGGTAACTGAAAAACGCTCAATTGTTTTCCCTGCGGCCTGAACTCCCTGATACCTGGTCAGCTGTTCCTGCGTCTCAATTACCACTTCCTGATATTCCAGATCTTTCACAGGGGCCATATGCAGGAGCAATCCATGCCTCTCCACAAGCCATCCTTTAACCTCGGCAACACAGTCCTTCTGCAGCTGTCTGAACAGCTCCCGGGTTTGTCTGCCGGAGAGGTGCATCCCTGTCTGCCGCCAGATCCAGGTTTCCAGCAGTTCCGGTCCATCTTCCTGCGAAAACAGATCCGCTGCCGGATGGACCGCAAAAAATGCCGTCGCCCGTCTTTGTTTTGCCAGCAGCCGGCGGTTGGCCATACTGATTTCCCGCAGCAGAGCGGGTCGTTCTTCTTTCTTCATCCCATGCCGGATCCGGTTGCGGGCATAGACATCGGTGAGATTGGATTCATCCACGCCATAGGGGACATGATTCTGGCGGCAGTAGTCTTCCAGCTCCTGTTTCCGCCATCCCAGCAGTGGCCGTTCGATGACCAGGTCCTGCCGCCGGCTGCGATACCGCAGCCCATACCAGTCACACCGCATATGGCGCTCCCGCTGGAACACATACGTTTCCAGCAGGTCGTCCTGCTGATGCGCCACCAGGATTTTACCGATGCCCTGCAGATGTGCCTGCCGGCAGAAGAAGTCATACCGCACATCCCGCGCCCAGGCCTGGAAATTGCCGCCTTCATAGTGCGGATACAGCACCGCCAGCAAAAGGCCATGGGTTTCGCAGTACTGACGCACAATGGCTTCGTCACGGTCAGCCGTCGGCCGCTTGCGGTAGTTCACATGACAGACAAACAGCCCGCCGCCTGTTTTTCGCTCCATATCCAGCAGGGCCATGGAATCCGGGCCGCCGGAACACGCAATGAGTTTCATGGATTCATCTTACAACAGGAACCCGGGATTCATGGGAGCGTTGTCTCCCATCGGCGCACAGAAACGCATCCCCATGCCGATGAGGATCCCGGCTGCCATCATCGGCGGTCACAGAGGTGTCCGAAAACCGCACCAAACCACCAAAAAAGCACCCAGGGGTGCTCTTGGTGGCTGTGTCAGGTGACTCATGCGGTTTTGTGCAGGCACTCGCTGATATAGCGGGGGCTGTACTCATGGGCGAGCTGGATCCTGACCTGCTCCAGCAGTTCATCGCCGGCGCTCCGGTTGCGGAAGCACTCCGAGGTGATGAGCTGGGCGAAGGCATCGGCATCCATTTCGCTTTCCAGACTGCTGCACGTTGGCGCATCGGGATCCAGGGTGCCGTCCAGGTGCCATTCGTTGCGTTCCTGCCAGATGTGGCGCAGGGAATGGGCGATCTTGAAATAGGCATCGCGGTCATTCCGGTCGACGTCCACGTACAGACGGCTCTGGTGGGGAAGGCAGATCAGGGTGTTGCCTGCATGGACCTGAAAGGGCTGGTCCAGGATGACGTTGCCCTGCATATCCACGAACCGGCCCTTTTCCCGGATCATCACATCGGGCACCGGCATTTCCAGGACACGGCATACAAAACGGATATAGCGCTGATAGGGAATACTCAGCATTGTCTCTCTCCTAACTTTCGCGACCGCCCTGAACAAGCGGCGGCCTGCTGGTGCAAGTCCTGTTCCGGCTTTGCGCCAGGCACGCACGCTGTTTGTGGGGAAACGCAAAAACAGGAAAAGGACCGGCCAGAAACTGACCGAGGTTCTTCTCCTGTAGCAAACCACTGATAAAGCGCATTGTCACCCCGACTGGCATACATGGTCCGGCAGGTGGCATCAGCGGGAGGAGACCACGCGTTTTGTCACGCGCTTCACCCGCCGCCACAGGCCGATGAGGGGATGAAACTTTTCGGAAATCATGGCGGATTTCTCGATGAACAGCTCCACCATCACGAGGATCGCCAGCATGACGAAGAACCCCAGGTTGCGGTTGAGCAGGTACACATAGGCCGAGAGCCCGAACAGGGCGGTGAGACCGCACATGATCAGCACGGTGTTGCGGTGACCGTACCGGGCCATGAGCAGGTGATGGATGTGGCTTTTGTCCGCCTGGGAAAACTTCATGCCCTTGAGGGTGCGCCGCAGGATCGCCGAGAGGGTGTCAATGATGGGAATCATGAGCAGCAGGATGGGCAGGGCCAGCGTCATGATGGTGCTCGACTTGAATCCCATGAGCGAGATGGCGGAAATCATGAATCCCAGGAACAGGGACCCGCAGTCGCCCATGAAGATGCTCGCGGGGTAGGAATTGAACACCAGGAACCCCAGGGTGGCGCCGGCAAGCAGGAAGCAGATGGTGATCACGTCCGGACGCCGGTCGATCATGGCCAGGCAGCCGGTGACCACGAGGATGATCACGGACATCCCGCCCGCCAGGCCGTCCAGGCCGTCAATGAGGTTCACCGCATTGGTGATGCCGCAGACCCAGAGGATCGTGAAGAGAAAGGACACGAATCCGAAATCGATGCGGATCCCGAAAGGCAGCCGCAGTACATCCACCTGCACGCCGCTCCAGATCAGCACCAGGGCGGCAACGGCTTCAAAGGCCAGCTTCACCGGCGGCTTGATGTCGATGAGGTCATCCACCAGGCCGGTGAAAAACATGACGCTGCCTCCCGCCAGGATCCCGAACACCGCCCGGTCGGCGCGGACAAACACGGCGGCGCAGATCATGAACGCCAGGTAAATGGCCACGCCCCCAATGCGGGAAATCAGGCCGTGGTGGACCGTTCGCTTGTTTTCATGGGCGTAGGCTTTGCAGATCACGGAATACTGCTTCACCAGCGGCGTGAGGACAACGGAAATCGCGAACGGCAGCAGATACAGACTGGCTTCAGGCATGCTCTTCCTCCCTTCTCACGGGATACCCCAGGGTCTGGACCAGGGTCTGGGGCAGACCGAAGCAGGCCGACAGGCTGCCGCGCAGACTCAGCCCTTCCTTCATGAACAGCTCCCGGGCTTCCATGCTCGCGGCTTCCAGCAGGCTGCCGGTCCAGGACACGATCTGGTCAATGACCGGCTTCATGCCCGGCCACAGGGCCGCGGCCCGGATCTGTACCGTTTCATACTCGCCGTAGCGGTTGAGGCCACTGACTTCCAGCAGGGGATTGGCACCCTTCCAGAGTGCCTGACTGGCCGACAGCCGCAGGGCGCGGGCGTCTTCCAGGTGCAGCAGGCAGCGGGTCCTGCGGGCCACGAGCTGCTGGATGTCTTCATCCATGGCCCGGCCGCCGAACAGGATGTACTGGCTTTTCACCAGCCGCCCGCCGGCAAAGAGACCCAGTTCCGTTCCGGCGTATCCTGTCTGTATCACCAGTGCCGTGCCGGACTCCTGGAGCCTTGGCACAAACCGCACCTTCCTGGCCCCGGCTTCCAGGCCGGTCTTTTTCCACAGTTCCTTTTCCTCCTCCGTGATGTCCAGACGTGTGCGGACCTGCAGACAGGGGGACAGAAACCGGTCGAAGGCTCCTGCCTGGCGAAGCAGCAGGCCGATGAGCGCCGCGCTTTCACGCCCCGGGCGTTCCTGGTCAAAGGGCCGCCACACCTTGTAGTCCCGCGGTCCTTCGTACAGGCGCTTCATGGCATCTTCTCCCAGCCAGATCTGCCCGGAGGCATCTTCCCCGGCCAGCGACCGGATGGACACCTGCACCGGACGGGCTTCGACGCCGGCTTCTTTCGGGGATGCAGGGGAATCTGTCGACTGAGCAGAGGCAGCCGGGACCGGGCCCGTGGCACTCTGTGTCTCTCTGGCTGTTTCTTTTGCGTCCCCGGACTCTGACCGGCCGCTGCCGGCAGTCCCCGTGCCGGTCTTCGGGCAGGTCATGGTGCACACATCCGCCCCGGGATCCAGGGTGTACCAGGTATCGAATATCATCGTGCGAACCCGTTGAGCACCGTCAGGGACAGGATGGCCTGGCTGGCGAGATAGCCCATGATCAGCGACACGAGAAAGAGGAAAATCAGAGCTTTCTGCCGGTCGGGATGCTTCCAGAGGGCATCAAACCGCATGCCCCACAGGGCGTAGAACGACAGCCCGAAGCAGACCAGGAACAGGGCAAACTGCAGGAATGCGTAACTCATGACGACTCCCTCCCCGATCCTGCGGATCCGGATTCCGCGGGTGTCCCGGCATGCACCACCTGCACAAAGGGATGACGGGGCCGCAGCATGAGGGCCGCGTTTTCCAGCACCTCCTGGTCCACGGAAAAGCCCATCATGGCCGACCCCGAGCCGGTCATCATGACCCGCACCAGACCCAGTTCCGTCATTTCCTCCCGAAGCTGCTCCAGTTCCGGAACCAGGGCCATGGCCGCGGGCTCCAGGCTGTTGACCATTGTCGACAGCAGCAGCTCGGCGTTGTGCTTGTGCAGGGCTTCCTCCACCAGGTCTATGTCATGCAGCCCCGTTTCGGTTTCCTCCCATCGGGCAAACGCCGCCGGTGTGCTGACTCCTGCCTCGGGCTTCACCAGCAGCAGGTCGAATCCCCAGTCCGTGTCGATGGGCCGGATCAGTTCCCCGATTCCGCGGACGCGGCTTGTGCGCCCGGCAATGCAGAAGGGGACATCCGCCCCCACCCGGGTCCCGAGTTCATAGAGACGCTCTTCGCCAAGTCCCAGGCCTTCCAGCCGGTTCACGGCTTTGATCACCGCCGCGGCATCCGCACTGCCCCCGGCCAGACCCGCCTGTTCCGGGATCCGCTTGGTGATGTGAATGTCATACCCGCCGATGGTCCTTCCCTGGCAGGAGGCCTCTTCCCGCAGGATTGCCATGGCCTTCGTGACCGTATTGGTTTCCGGCAGGGGTGCATCGCACGTGATGCGGTCCGTATCTGCGCCGTTGGGTGTGATGTCGATCGTGTCCTTCAGGGACAGCGGGGCCATCACCATGTCCAGTTCGTGGTATCCATCCGCCCGCCGACGCACCACGTCAAGGGCGAGATTCACCTTTGCATTTGCGTATATCTTCATAATTTTCCTCATACAGACGGATGAAAGTCTCCAGGTCCAGGTTCTGTGCCCGGGCAGCGGGATCGATCCCGGCCTTCTCCAGGATCTTCGCCGCAAGCTCCTTGTCCTGCAGCCACTGCCGCAGGTTGTTGGAAATGGTTTTCCGGCGCTGCACAAAACAGGCCTTCACCATGTCGATGAACAGCTTCTCGTCCCGGACAGGGTGATCCTTGATGAAGTCGAACCGCACCACCGCGGAATCCACATTGGGACGCGGACTGAACACCTGCCGGGAGACATCCATGACTTTCCGGACATGGGTCCGGTACCGGGTGATCACCGACAGGGCATTGTAGTCCGGACTGCCGGGTCCTGCTGTGAAGCGGTCCGCCACTTCCTTCTGCATCATCGCCGTCACACTGGCGATGTCGGCACCGGATTCAAACAGCCGGAAGAGGATCGGCGTGGTGATGTAGTACGGCAGGTTGCTCGCAAACCGCACCTTCTGCCCCGGTTCGCAAAACTGGTCAATGATGTCCTCCACCGGCGCTTCCAGGAAGTCCTGCAGGATCACCGTCAGGTTGTCGGCCCCCAGCTCCGCCTGCAGGATCTCCGGCAGCCGGGGATCCACTTCGAACGCCACCACCTTCTGCGCTTTTTCGCACAGAAACTGCGTCAGTGCCCCGATGCCGGGGCCGATTTCAAACACCAGATCCGACGGATCGTCAATGGCGCTCCGGGCGATTTTTTCCACCACACCAGGTTCCGTGATGAAGTTCTGTCCGAATTTCTTTTTTGCCTGCAGCCCGTAGCGGTCCTGAATTTCCCTAGTCCGCCGGACCGTCGCAATCGCTTCCTGCATCCTGCACCAGCCTTTCCGCTTCCTCTTTCGTGATCCCCAGCAGATTCATCCGCCTGAAACACGTCTTCGCATTGCAGGGACCCATGTGCAGCAGCCGGCACACGGCTTCCCGTTTCTTCCGGTTTCCATTCAGACCCAGATCCAGGTACTCGGACCAGCTCAGCGTGTCGGCCTGCCGGTGTGTGAACGTTACACAGGCAGAAAGCGCCGCTTCCAGGTCCTCCCGGCTGGCATGCTCAATTCCCACCTTTTTTGTGGTTCTCGCCTTTTCCTTCGGGACAAACGCCTGTCCGGCCTCCGGCAGTGCCTCCATGATTTTCCGCCGCAGCCGCTCTCCCGGGCCATCGGGATCCGTAAACACGATCACGCCTCGGGTCTTCGCTGCCTGCCGGATCAGGTCCAGCGTCTCCGGACGCAGGCGCCCGCCATCAGTTTCCACGGTATCGCAGTCAAAGAACCGCTTCAGTCTCGCAGTGTCGTTTTTGCCCTCCACCACGATGACCTCGGCGATGGACAGCCGCTCCATGGTCCGCTGCCCGGATCCGCTTCTCTTCTGTTCCTCTGTGCGCCGCATGGCGTTCATGGTCTCCATGGTCATGGGCTACACCGTCCCGTGCGGGGCGGCAAATCCTTCCCCGTGCACCGAGTTGACATCGCTGACGATGATGAATGCATTCCGGTCAATGGCCAGCACTCCCTGCTCAAGCTGCGGATACTGCGTGCGGGCAATGACACACATCACCACCGGCCGGCTGGTTTCCGTATAGCCGCCTTTGGAGTCCAGCAGCGTCACGCCGCGTTCCAGGTCCTCCAGAACAAATCGCCGCACAGCCTCCCACTGATCCGTGATGATCATCACATTCTGCGAAGGCTGGGATCCCAGCATGATGGTGCGGTTGATCATGTATCCCGACACGAAGACCGAAATCAGCCCCACGAGCGCCGCCTGCAGACCGTAACTGGCAATGCCCAGGGCCACCGTCAGCCCATCCACCAGCATCACCGCTTCCCCCTCCTTGATGGGGGTGTACTTGGCCAGGATCAGTGCCGGAATGTCCATCCCGCCGGTCGAGGCACCGGTCCGGAACACGAGACCCAGCGCCAGACCACAGAGAAATCCGGAGTAGATCGAAGCCACCCAGGACTCCATAATAAAATACCCCGGGGGGAAACAGGTCTGGGCCACCCAGGTGAACAGACTGACAAACAGCGGATAGAGAATCGCCGAGAGCAGGGAATTCATGGCGAATTTCTTCCCCAGCATCACAGCACCCAGGATATACAGTCCAATGGTCAGGCCGTTGATCATGGCAACGGTGGGAATGTGCAGAAGGGGATACAGTGCCACAGACACACCGGCAACACCGCCGGTCAGGATTTCATTGGGGACGATGAGAAAGGCCACGGCCGCCGCAAGCATCAGGTTGCCTGTCACGACCAGACCCAGTGAAACGAACTTCTTCATGTCCTTCATTATAGCATTGATGGCAGGACTCCCATGGCCGGACAGCCGGAATCCCGCTGCCTGTGCGCACCCATGCTGCGGCTTTTCTTTCTCCGCTTTCCCTGGGATTCCCCGCTTCCCTCCGTTTGCCTGTCATTTTCCTTTGTTTCCTTAATAGAGTAGAGAGGGCCTAGTAGGCCCGTCCCTCTCGTTGAACCGTGCGTACGGTTCTCGTACACGGCTCTCCGTTATATAGTTATTTACATGAATTAAGATAATCGTATAAATCCAATGGATTGATGAGCCCTGGTCTGTCTCCATTCTTTAGGGATAGAACATAAGGCGAAAGGATGTAGTTCATAGTCTTCATTCCTGCCGACCTGTACAAACCCAATCTGGAGTTAGCCGTCTGCCGAATCTGCTCGGGAGTGAATCTGCAGTTGAACATATTGTTCAGTTTGGTGAGATTCGCAAAAATAGTTTTCGGTCTCTTCCACTGTTTGAGAATGATTACTCTGACCTTATGTCTCATCCATGGGCCGAATTCCTTCAGGAAAACATGCATAGAACCGATACTAAAGTAGTTAATCCATCCTCTGACGATTTGATTGATTCTAGTGAATGTCACCGATAGCGGGCAGGCAACTGCCCGTTTTCTGCGTGTTACTGTTTTAATCTTGTCGTACAGTCTGCGTTTCCGGTCATCCGTCGGTTTAGCTTTCCAGCCGTTCTTGCTCACCCAGAAGGTGAATCCGAGAAACTGGCTCTTACTTGGCCTGACGATTTTGGTTTTCGTCGGACTGACATCAAGGAACAGTTTTCGTTTCAGCCAGCTCGAGACTGATTTCATCACTCTTTCTGCGGCCTTTTCTGTCCGTACAAATATGACGACATCGTCCGCAAAGCGACAATAGCGCAGGCCTCTTTTGTCTAGCTCTTTATCAAAGACATCTAAATAGATATTAGATAGAACTGGACTCAATGGTCCTCCCTGAGGTGTGCCTACTTCGTTGACTGAAACCTTCCCTTCTTCCATGACTCCTGCACGCAGAAAATTGCGAATCAGGTGCAGTGTAGTTTTGTCATTGACTTTCTCTCTAATGATGGAAATCAGCTTGTCGTGGTTGACCCGGTCGAAAAATTTCTCGATATCCAGGTCAATCACCCACTGGTAGCCTTCATTGAGGTATCCCAATGCCTGCTCCACTGCGTCATGCGCACTTCTGTTCGGTCTGAAACCGAAACTGGAATCGCTGAACGTCGGGTCGAATATATCCACAAGCGCCTGGGCAGTCGCCTGCTGGACCACTCTGTCGACTACGACAGGAATGCCCAGCGGCCTTTTCTTACCGTTTGGCTTGGGAATATAGACCCGTCTGACGGGCTGCGGTTTGTATTTCATGTCCACGATGGACTGCCGCAGTTCGTCAGAATGTTCTGCCATATATGAAGTGAGCTCAGATGTTTCCATCTTGTCGATACCGGCAGCTCCTTTATTGGCTCTGACGGCATAGACAGCTCTGTTCATATTGGCAGGGCTGGTTATTACATCGATTAAATCCATGTTGCTCCTCCATCTTACTTACAAATCTGCCTGATTGACCCCTCGTGTATTAATCCTGCTTCCGGCATACGTTCCATCGGCAATCGGACATGACCTGATTCCGGTCTGCAGACACATTATTCATAAGCGATTCACACTATATAACGACAGGTCCTTCAGCTGACTGCCTACTACGACCCTATCTGACTTCTCGCAGTACCCTTTTTCGTACGGAAATTGTCGCTTACCGACCACTGTATTAAAGCTTACGGACTTACCGTCTGCGAGATCTCCCGGGGTAAGACATACATCTTTCTCTGGATAACCTCCTGATTTACTTCTTCGGAATTACGTTTGTCTATTGGCCTTTGACTTGTATAGCAGTCTTAGCCTCCTTGAAGCCTTATATCAGGTTTCTGTTCGTAGGTTCCACAGATTCGCTACACCGCTTCCTCTCCCCCAGCCTCGCGGCTTTCGGGTTGCGGGTCACTACACTTGGTGACAAATACCCGTGGCTGGACTTTCACCAGCAAGATGTATGCCATGCCCGGCACACTATAAAAGGAACTTGATAGGCTACGAAGCTCAGTAAAGCTAAGCTGCAACCAGTTGTTTCTGGA
>OFGK01000379.1_pt1 | contig 42222 bp, 44 predicted proteins | sample 1521771 | NCBI WGS metagenome assembly OFGK01 (sample SAMEA3504088, study PRJEB24116) | mouse gut metagenome | biome: mouse gut; feature: mouse-associated habitat; material: faeces | place: Denmark | collected 2011 | reverse complement strand
AACAGCAGGGCGTGGGCATTGGCCTGTATCTGGCCCGCGAGATCATAACGCGGCATATACTTTACTTAATAATATAATTTTCTTATTTTTGGATAACACAAAATGCTAAATAAAACAATGTCCAATACAAAACTGCTCATTTTTTCGACAAAAATGTATCATTTTTATGTCTTGATATTAAAAAACAACAAAATTTTATCCTTATAATATATAGTGTCGGAAATCGAAAAAGGTAACACAAAAAGTTTAAAATATTTTCAATTACCTATCATGCTATAATCTCTCAAAGGAGATGATAGTATGAATAAATATACTGATGAACAAAAGAAAGAAGTAATTGAACGATATGCTAATGGAGAATCTGTTTTGGATATTGTAGCTTATTCCCAAATCCCACGCAGCACAATCTATTCTTGGATAAAAGAAAATCAAAACAGTGATACCAGCAAAAAGAAAGAAGTTAATTTAAGAAATTTTCGTACACTTGAAAAGAAAGTTATCCGTTTAGAAGGAATTGTAGAGATACTTCAAAATATTGACTGCACAGCAACTTCTCCGTTAGATATAAAACTTGCTACTTTGGAAGAATTGTATGGTCAATACAGTGTACATATGATTTGTGACGCGTTAAAAGTTCCTCGTGGTACTTTCTACAACCATATATTCCGTAACAAACGAGATAACACTTGGTATTCAAAGCGTCGTGAAGAATTCAGAATCAGAATTCAACAAATCTATGATGACAGCAATCAAATCTTTGGTGCTGCAAAAATCACAGCCATTATGAAAGAAGAAGGCTATCGCATCAGTATTGGTATGGTTCGTGAATTAATGCATGATATGGGTCTCATAAGTATAAGACAAGATGCAAAAGATTTATATGACAAAGAACAAAAGAAATATAAAAATCATCTTAATCAGGAATTCACAACGACACGTCCAAATGAAGTATGGGTAAGTGATGTAACATACTTTAAATTCAAAACACAAGTATTCTATATTTGTGCTATCCTTGACTTGTATTCCAGAATGGTTGTAGGATTTCGTATAAGTCACAAGAACAGCACACAACTTACAAAAGGAACATTCAGACAGGCATATGAAAACCGCAAACCCGAAAACAATCTTCTTTTTCACACAGACCGAGGATCAAATTACCGTTCAAATACATTCTGCTCATATCTAAAATCATTAGGCGTAACTCAGTCATTTTCAAGGGCACATGTTCCATATGACAACTCAGTAATGGAATCATTCTTTTCTTAATTAAAAAGAGAAGAACTTTACAGAACAAAATACCGCTCTGAAAATGAATTCAGAACGGCAGTTAAAAACTATATGATATTTTATAATGAGAAAAGACCTCATGCTAAAAATGGATACAAGACACCGGCAAAACGAGAACTTGAATTCTTCAGTAAGCAAGCCAATAAATCTGATAATTTATATTAGACAAATGGGTTCAGATTTATTGTTTTTTATCTTTTGATTTTCTATTTTGAACTTTTTCGATTTATATATCCAATTTCAATTGAACATATAAAAGCCTGAAATCCGCATAAAATCAAGGGGAAATGAAAAAAGCCTATAGCTGTCCAACTCTTAATGGTTCGGATTTGCTATAGGTTTTCAATTTTGCGTATGGATTTGAACCCTTGAAATGATTAGATTATATGATTTGAATTAATCTAAAAATCCCATATACAAAGCATTATCATATTAATTTGATTTGGACAAGATGGTTCGAATTTGCTATAGGTATCCTAAAAATTATAAAGAACTTTTGTTACTTTTTTCATTTTCTTACACTTAATATATTAGAGAATATAAATTATAATATGCAATTTTGTTAATAAAATGAGCAGTTTTGTCATTTATATTGTAAAATTTTGAAATATTTGATATGTTCATCCTGAAAACGGTAAACAAAAAGAGGCATATGAAAATATGCCCTCAAAAATATATATGCATAATAAGACACTAAGAATCCTGATATCCAATGGCAGTTAGAATTTCACCAAGTTCGCTCGTGTATTCTGCATCACACTGTGCATCAATTACGGTATTTCCTACTCTTATTATAGTGTAATATACCCCATCTGATTGTGTAGCATACATTGTATAATTGTTATAGTGTTCTTCCCATTCTTGTACGCCATATAGCCTTTTTTCATTAATTTGAGCTTGACAATTTCTAAACAGATTTAATGCACTTTTGTCATTGTCCAATTCAAAAAAATAAAAGTTGACCTTACCATTATCAGACATTATGGCACCATCAAGATTAGCACTTTGACCTTTATAATGATCAGTACAATCATTATACTCATATCCCAAATTAATTAGTTCTTTGCTAACCTGTTCACAAGTAGCAGGAGTTTTTGCTTCTGTATTAACGAACATAACAACCATTATAATTGCAAATACAACCACCACTATACCACCGATCAGATAAAAGGCTTTATTACCTAATTTGATTACTATTTTTGAAAACATTTTACACCCTCATTAGAATCAATATAGACATAGTATAACAAATGTCAATATTTTAATCAAGTTAATAAAATATCATATTTTTCACAAAAGTAAGAAAGGAAGTTGAAATTATGAGAAAAATTAAAAAAGTAAGTATCAGACTTATAGCAAGTTTGATAGCAGTCATTATACTGATTTCACCTATCAATGTGCTTGCTGCAGTTATTGCTCCGAAGATTGATGAACTGTTACACGGTGACGAATATATCGGAGCAAGTGATGCGTATCTTGCCAATGCAGATATTCAGGCTGATAATTTGGAATATTATCCTGAAACTGCTGATATATTAGATGAAGATGAGTATTACTATAGCTTAGATTCTGAAAATGCAGACAATGAAGAATTGCGAGCTGCTTCATCCGATGTTGTCGGTGATCCTATGGTATTCTATACGCAAAGATGGCTTAATCAAGAATACGGAAATGTATCGGGCTTCGGGTCAGTACCCGAAAATGGCAAAACAGGTTGGAACACAGTTTATGGATTATTAAGAGCATTACAGCACGAGCTTGGTATTACAAGTCTATCCAACAACTTCGGACCTTCTACCAGCAATCTGTATTCAAAAAATCAGTTGTCAAGAAAAGATGGAGTGACTGATAAAAAATATGCCATATTGCAGTTTGCTCTGTGGTGTAAAGGCTACTGTCCCGGATATAACATTTCATATAATCAAAGCACAGGAAAAGTAACTATTAATGCTGTTTTTGATGCTGAGGTTGAAAAAGCAGTTATTGAACTCAAAAAGGATGCAGGACTTACAAATCCAAACGGAACTGTTACACTTAATGTTATGAAAGCCTTAATGTCAATGGACAGTTTTAAACTTTTAGGCTCATCATATGGTGCAAAAGCTGAAGTAAGAGGAATGCAGCAGGAGTTCAACAGAAAATATGAGGCGTACATAGGACTTATCCCTTGCGATGGTGTTTACGGAAGAAGTACAAACAGCGCATTGATTTATGCTTATCAGGCAGAAGAGGGCTTACCAGTAAGTGTTGCTAACGGCAACTTCGGCCCTACAACAAGAAAATGTGCACCGAATATTCCATATACAAAAAGCAGCGGTGCCGCATTAACATACAATGGTAGTTATTATACTGATTCACAAATATCAACCTTTACCAAACTGCTCCAGTTTGCATTATTTGTAAACGGATTCGGCAGCGGTAATTTTAATGGTAATTTTGATAGCGCTACACAACAGGCTGTAAGAGATTTTCAGAACTTTTACAAATTAAATGTTACCGGAAAGGTCGACATAGGCACTTGGATGTCATTGTTCCTGAGCAGTGGTGATCCTAACCGTCCTGCTTTGGGTGCTGACTGTGCAATGATTCTTAATGAAGCACGAGCAAAAACCTTATATGATAATGGCTATCGTTATGTCGGAAGATACTTGACAGGAACATACGGTAGCAACAGAATAAGCAAAGCTCTTACTGTGGAAGAAGAACAAATTATTCTTGATGCCGGATTAAGATTCTTCCCTATCTATCAAGATGGTGGAACAAGACTTGATTATTTCACAGAAAGTCAAGGTACAAAAGACGGACAAACTGCAATAGATGCCGCTGTGAAACTTGGTATACCTAAAGATACTATCATCTATTTTGCGGTCGATTTTGATGCTATTGAATCCCAAGTAAAAAGCAATATTATCCCATATTTCAGAGCAGTATATAACGAACTGTCACAGAGTATATACAGAGTCGGCATTTACGCTCCGAGATATGTCTGCACATTAGTTGCGAATGCAGGGTATTCGTGCAGCAGTTTTGTTGGCGATATGTCAACAGGATTCAGCGGAAATTTAGGTTATCCTATTCCTGATAATTGGGCGTTCTCACAGTTTGCAAATTTAGAGGGCAGCAATGCTCTTGGAAGCGGCGACGGCAGAATTGAAATTGATAAGGATGCTGTATCCGGCAGGAATCAGGGTGTTGATAAGTTAGACTTGAATTTTGAAACAGTTCTGCCACGTAAAATGAATACTGGAGAAAACACAGATGTGGAAATTGAAGGACCAACTGTGAATTTTCTCGGAAAAGAATTCAACTTATTTACACTAAATGGTGGACTAAATGTACTTAATGAAGGATTAAATCTTGAGTCTTGTTATGATGAAATAAACGAAGAGCTTAAAGTATTAATTGATGTGAAAGTTAATGGCGATTCACAAACCATAACAGGTGGAAGAGAAAAAGAAAAAGGTCAAAAATTCAAACAGGCATATAAAGATATAAAGGACATATACTATTCAATTGGAAAAGGTAACACACCTGAATTGTCAAAAAGATTAAATGATTATAAAGGCAGTTTTTTTGATAGAAAAGGTAAAATGGGTTTTGAATCCAAAAACAATGTTTTTGGATTTATAACCTATGATACAAACACAGGAAATGTTAAGGAAGGTGGAATTGCAATAATTTCTGAATCAACAGTTAGTATAGCATATCCATTTTCTCCCATTCCAATGTCGTATTTAAAATTAGAAATTACAGGTTCTATAAGTGCGGGATTAACACTAAAATGTGTTGATAATGAATTGACTCCATATGGAGAGTTTGAATTTGTATTAAATCCAAGATTTGGTCTTGAAATGGATGTACTCGTGGCAAATGCATACGCAGGAATCAGTGGTAAGCTAAATTGTAAAATGTTATTACCTGCAGTGAAATTTGAAAATTCCTTTGAAGCAAACATTACTGCATCTGTTTTCTTTGAATACAATACATTGGTATGGGGTGACAAGTTTGAATGGGAATTCCATGAATGGCAGTTATACCCTAAAAAGACCGCTCAATCAACTGCTTTTTCAATATCACGCAACGATTTAAAATTCATTGAACCATTACCTCAAACATCAGCTTATGCACTTTCAAATGAGCCGAATGTTTTCAAAAACAATATGCAGATTTATTGCCTGCCGCAGATTATCAATCTCGGCAATGATAAAATGATGATGGTGTATATTGATGATTCTCCAAGTAGGTCTGCTGAAAACAGAACAATTCTTATGTACAGCATTTATGAGAATGATGAGTGGAGTATTCCAAAACCAGTGGCAGATGATAATACCGCTGATTTTCAGCCTTCTATTTATCCTGATAGCAATGGAGGGGCTCACATCATTTGGCAAAATGCAACTAAATTATTTGATAATACGGTTACTTTAGAGGAAATGTCAACCAATATTGATTTGCAGTACACACATTTCAACGGAACATCTTTTGACAATTCTGCTGCTATAACCTCAAACAATAACGATATGGAAATGATGCACAAGGTTGTATCAAACGGTGATGATATTTCTGTTGTTTGGGTGCAGAATTCTGAAAATGATACTTTCGGTTTAACAGGCATAAACTCCGTATTCAGAAAAGAATGCACTAATGGTAAATGGAGTGATACCGAAACCGTTGATTCTGATCTTCAGGTTATTTCAAGTATAGACACTTCGTATGACGGAGCAAAGAATATAATCGCATACTCTACGAAAACAAGTGATGATAAATCTACCGTTGATGACCTTGAAATATTCTATTATAACGGCAATCGTGTTAAGCAGTTAACCGATGACAATATCCCTGATTACTCCATAAGTTTATTAGACAATGAGTTATATTGGGTAAGCGGAAACACATTAACACAGGTTACCGATGGTGATATAGATACCAAAAAGGTTATAACGGAAAACATGGATATTACTGCTGCAAATATCAAAGCATTAAAGAATGCTAATGGTAATAAAGCAGTAATGTGGGAACAGAATGTTGATAATTCAAGTACATTCTTTGTAACGAACTATGACAGCAGCACAGATACATTCAATCCTATTGAACCTCTTTCCGATTCTGTTGGAAATGTGAGAGGATGGGATTCCTGTATGCTTTCAGACGGCCAGATAGAAATGGCATACGGTGTCGTTCAAGAAAATAACACAATCAGTCTTATGCAAAGAAAAATGAATCAGTTCTGCAACATTGCGGTTAATCCTGTTATTACATACAACGGCAATATCTCAAACGGCAATGATATAAAAATCGTAGCAGATGTATATAACACTGGCTCTATCTCTGTTAATCAGTTTGATGTAAATATTTATGACAGCAGCAACAATATAATAAAATCATTAGTTGTTGATAAGAATTTGGAAATAGGACAAAATGCACAGATTGAAATTCCATATACTCTGCCTTCAACTATATCAAAAACCGATTATACAATCGAAATTCGGCCAAAGGGTGAAACAGATATTTCTCTTGGTGATAATAAAGGAGTATTCTCTTTCGGTTTTGCTGATGTTGCTATAAGCAATGCAAAGGAAATCAGAACGGATAACGGCAGACAAATTGAAGTTACGGTTACAAATCAAGGCTTTGATACCGCTGATAATGTTACTGTTGATTTCATAAAGGACAATGATGCAGGTGAAATTTTAGATACCGATACGATAACATTAGCACCGAGTGAATCAACTACCCTTACATTTGAAATAGATAATAGTTATCTTGATACAACAGAATCACTGAATGCAAGGTCTTTCTATATATCAGCACAAACATCCGCATTGGAAAGTGACTATGGCAATAACAGCCAAATTGTAAATGTATATCCTGACTATGATGTTACTGTTACTGCTGACAAAGGCGGTACAGTCAGCGGCTCAGGCACATTTGCTTATGAGTCTACCACAACAATTACTGCTGTTGCCGATGAGGGTTACAAGTTCTTTGCTTGGTATGAGAACGGCAATATCCTTTACAACACACCTGAAACCTATGAAATCAAGATAAACAGTAACAGAAATCTAAAGGCATTATTTATTGCTGATCCTGAATATCCTGCAACAGTTACAGGCTCGATTTATCAATTAATATCTATTAATGGTGATAAGGGCAATGTTGCTGCCGGATTAACTGTAACTTTAGATAACCAATATACTGCAACTACTGCATCAGATGGTTCGTTCCAGTTTGAAAATGTTGTGTCGGGTGTATATATAATGCGTATAAGTGGAGAATCAACCATTGACCGAACTGTATTAGTAAATGTTAATGATGTAGTTACTGATGTCGGCGACATAACCGTTGCATGCTTTGATTATGTCAAAGACGGTGTTATTGATGACAAAGATAAAACTGCATGGCAGCAATGGATAAACAAAAATAAAAACGATTCGGATTTCAATGCGTTTGCGGATTTGAATGGAGACGGATATGTTAACGCAAAAGACTTTGCTCTGTTCAATAAATTTAAAGACAAATCAAAAAGTGATATTTATGCAAATATATAAAACCACATAAATTAAGGCGTCAATCTGAAATGGATTGACGCCTTTGTTCATTAAATATTATTATAATCTATCTTCAATTTAAGGATACACACATATCATATCCCCCCTTAAATACAACTTTTATTTGTTCTTTTGATTCAACAACAACACATTCTAATATCTCTCTGACGATTTGGTCATCATAGGTAATCGGATGGTTGCGTAGTAAATCAATTACCGAATAAATTTCATCAAGCCTTGACATAGTGAGCTGCTTGTTTTTCTTTAGAAGTTCAATTTCTTCAAGCTGCTTTTTTAACTGATTTTTTTCGGTAAGCAGTTTTTCCATTACTACCTCTCTGTTATCGTCATTCTCATTTTCTGTATTAGTAGCAGTTATCAGTTTACTGAACTCTGCATCGATTTCTGCAATTCTGATTTGCAGATCAATACTGTTATCATTAATATTGTCTACATTTAATCCCATAGCAATGTGGGATTTTAATGTTTTAAGCACCTCTGCATTTTCTTTTGCCATTTTCATTAAGCAACCTGCGATGTTTGCACTTTATTTATGATTGACCCCATATCGCTCATGGATGAGCCTGCCTCCGCAGCCGCATCGGCAGTAAGGGATAAATACCTTGTAAGTTCCTTACCCTGCTTAACACCTGCTGCAACGGCACCTGCGGCAGTGGTTGCGGCTTCATCCAAACCATAGGACGTACCTTTAACAGATGCTAAGGCAGAGTTCATAATATCCTTAACACTGTCGGCACTGTGTCCCAATTCCATTAATTTAGCCTTAGCATCGTCTATTCCTGTAAGACGGTCAAAGCCCTTTACCAGGGTTAATCCCGTTAATGCAGACACCGCACCGAATGCAGGCTTGGTAACATACTTGGTAAGCTTTCCTCCCACATTAGTCAGCGAACCGCCTATATTTTTCAGCCCGCCTGAAATACCGCTGAATCTTGAATCAAAATCTGCAACTGCTCTGTTTGCTGTTTCAAATGCCTTCTGAAAACTTTTGGAATCACCAACAATTTTTGCAGATATTTTATAGTCAGGCATTAACCGCTGCACCTCCTTTTATACGGCAGGCCGTTCGCCCTGTAGATTTTTGCTACCCAGTCGCCGTCATTTTTATTTGCCTGCATAATAACCGCCTTGTTTTCGGTCAACACATTTTCATCAACCCTCTGCTTTTTGCACTTAAGAAGCTTATATTCTTTTATAAGAGTTTCTTTAAAGCTATCGTCATCCTGCAGCCTTCTTTCAACTCTTTCTAAAATAATGTTCAGCACTATTTTACTCCTTAGGTGTTTCGGCAGCCTTGGCAATTTCGGAAATAACAACACCGTCAAGTCTTTCAACCCAGAAAAGAACACCGCCCACAAGCAGTGTTTCAAGTGTAGCATTGTCGGTCTTTGCACTGTGAAGCATACCGATATACATCATCATCTGTAAGCCTCTCTACACTTTCCTGTAATGTATAAACCAGTGCCGACACTGCGGCACAAACTATGTCCTTGCCTGGCTCTGCATAATTTGCATGACCATACAAGGCAATTCTGTTTGGGTCTGCTCTAATCTCAATCATAAGCTTCCTCCTAAAAATAAGCATAAAAATAGCACCCTGCAGTCGACTGCAAAGTGCTTAATTGTTTTGTTTCCAAAGCGGAACATATTTTACCATTTTTTCAGATGTGTCAAAATTTTTATAACAGTATTCTCGTTCTATCTCATACTCTTCCGGTGTCATATCATCACGCCACCAAGGACATTCTTTTAATGTTGGTGTTGCCCAATCAGCCAAATTCTTTCACTCCCTTTGTATAATCTCTTATTGCGTTATTGACTAATATTGTTTCTCTTAGTCTTGCTCTATCCACCGGCTCTATTTCACCGCTACGCAATTTAGAACTTAATTCATTCATTTCAGTTATATAAACATCATCAAAAAAAGACTTTTCCCTGATAACACCGTTACTTTCAAGGACAAAAACTTTACCATCATATCTTGAAACAACAAACATATCAACACTATTTTTTTCGGTTAAAGTTGATAAATCACGTTCGCTGAAACCACTTGCTGTATTATGATTATGTACAAATGCATAACGATTAGAAGTGTTGTTACTTAAAAATCTCCAGAAATCAGCATTACCAACAGAACTTGCTTCACCTGTTTCTATGTACTCAGCTTTTCCATTTGAAAGGTTTATTAATTCCAAATGCTCTCTGTTATCTTTATAACCAAGCTCAGCAACTCTTTTGCATGCTTTTGACAATCCTTTATTTACTTCATCAGATAACCCATCAATGTTAACATTATATGCAGCATTTGGATTATATATAAGCTTTTCATTGCCATAAGGAGCTTTGCCTGCTGGATTTATTATACCATTATTACGATAAGTTTTCAACACATTTTCAGCCTGCTGCTTATCTGTATGATGATTTTGAATTACGGTTAGTTGTGTCGCATAGATACATCTTTGCAGTTGGCTTTTGCCAGCTGCTTTTTTTATTTTATAAGACCTGCTGCAACAAGCTCGTTATATGCAGCTGCCACATCTGCTGTTGCCGCAAGCTTGTCCGCATCATTCCTGTGGCGGTACAGATACGCTTCTGTTCTCGCCTCTTCCCGGTGCTCATGCTTAAATGCTATGTAACCTGCAAGCATAGTGAGCAATAGCATCGCAAGCGGTATCATTCTTTCACCTCCCTAACTCATAAGCCTTGCTAAAGTAACTTTACTGATAAGCTGACTTTTTCCAAAGGTCTTAAGATTCTTGCCCCAAGTATTTTTGATAATTCGTCTCTCTAATCCTGTCGCCTGTGAAATCTGACCAATATTTAAAAATTCCTTATCCGGGAATTTTTCATCAAGGCGTCTTAAATTTTCCCTGTAATCTTCTTTTTCTCTTGACATATAAAATTTCCTTTCATATTTATTCACCAACCCTAAACAAAACAGCAGGACTTTATCGGCACAAGCTGCAGCACCCATTTTAAGATAACGAAAAGAGTGTATATTTTTTATGGACAGATGAAACAGAAGCACATCTGAATAACCTATTTGCTCGGTAGGGCAGCTTTGCCCTGCTGCTTTGCTTAGGGTTGGTGGGTTGTTTAACCTACTTTACTATATGGTTTTGTTAATTCTAAAAAACTTAAATAGCTTTAAATTTTTATTGTGAAACGAATTGACTACTAATAAATTTTTTGCTATAATTTGATTGCTCTATATGGGCGGAAAGGAGAGTGTTTTCTTTGAAAGCACTTTTGAATTCGCCCCGTTCTCTTAATGTAGGTTAATTGATGTTCGCTTCATCTAAAAAAAGCAGAAGAAAATAACAGATATGCAACTTTTGTGGCCGCACCACGTTAAAATATGCTGAGCTTATTTTGTTATTTCACCTATATTTCATCAGCTGATGGGCATTAACAAATACATGCAGAACTAAAACTGCAAAAGTGATGAAACATTTGATAGAAGCGTAAGTGCAATTTGCGTATAACACGAGATGACTTCAAACTGTTATTGCAAAATGTTTAGAGTAAACAAATTTAGGTAAATTTCAGATATAATTGCACTATATCTGTTTTTTATTGACTCTATAGTCATCTTTAAGCGTACCTTGTTTTCAAAAAAATATCATCAGTAGAACAATTATAAATTTCACAAAGCTTTTTAAACTGGTCCCAACGTGGAGCAGTTTTTTCTTTTTCCCATTTTATAATTGTCGAAACATCAACATCCATTTTATCAGCAACATCAATTTGTCTTAAATTAGCGTTTACCCTTGCTGCTTTTAATGATATTTGTAACATTGTTTCACCTTCTTCTTTGTCAGTTCGCTTTAAGAATACCACGCATTTTTGAGTTTGCCAACACTTAAAGTGAACTTTTTCATTTTTTTCTTGCTTTTTTTCCATTTTAAGTGTATGATGTAAAAGAGGTTGATAATATGAACGAATATGACAAGCAAGTATTCGCCAACAATTTAAACCGTTTAATGGAGCAAAACAACAAAAAACAAGCTGATTTGCGTAAACTGTTAAATGTGAGTAAGTCTACCGTTTCAAGTTGGTGCAATGCTCAAAAAATTCCTCGAATGGATAAAATAGAAACATTAGCAATTTATTTTAATGTAAAAAAATCTGATTTAATTGAGGACAAAAGTAATAAGCCTACCGATAACGATAGGCTCAACGAGTTTATAGAACTGTGCTCACAGCTTAGTGATGACGAGTTGGATATAATCGAAACCCTTATTGATTCACTACTCAGCAAGCACGGCAAAGAGGATTAACGTTTTCTTATTTCCTTAATCTTGTCAATCACCTGCTGCTGTTCTTCAGGTGATAACTGCAAAAATTTATGTACTAATTTTATCTTATCTTTTTGCAGTTGAATGTTTGTTTTATGTTTCATCATGTTAACCACTCCTTTTTGTGCACGAACGCACGTTCTATTTATATTTATAGCACAATATTCTCAACCTGTCCATATCATTTTAAGGTACAGTGCCAAAAATGGGACAGTAATAAATGTTCTTAAAAAATTTACATTTCTTGTGCCTTCATATATATAGTTACTAAAAAGTGGAAAGGTAACGTAAATGTCCCATATATGGGACATAACTACTCAATTTGGAATAAATCACAGGTTTGACAGCCAAGAGCAACCGCAAGCTGACATATTATATCTACTGTCGGATTCGCTTCACCATTCTCAATTCGATTGATTGTTGACTTGCCTATGCCTGACAGCTCCTCCAGCTTTCTAAGCCTCATCCCCTTCTGTGTTCTTATTTCATACAATTTATAAACTATTTTCATAATATCACCAATAGTATTCTTTCTACTATCAGGTTGAATATCAATTAAATTATGTTCAATAAAAAATTCAAACAAATTTCAATTACATTATTTATCTTATTTTTATTAATTAATGTAACAACAGTTGTTTTTGCTCATTCAGGAAAAACTGACTCAAGTGGCGGACATTATAATTCAAGCACAGGATCTTATCATTATCACCATGGCTATCCTGCCCACCAACATCCAAATGGTGATTGCCCATATGATTTTGATGATAGAACATCTTCTACTACAAATTCAAATAGTGAAAAAGTAGAAATTCTAAAAATCTTCTCGATAATTACAATTGCAGTAATTATAATTGAACTTTTAGTATTTGCAATTTATGCATATAAAGAAAAACTATCCTTTAAAGAATATATTAATGGAATTATTATTGCTTATATGTTTTATTCAATAATACTACTAATTCCTACTATAATAATCGGATTAATCGTTTCAAAATTCTTCAATATTGATGAGTATATTTGTATAATTTTTGTTGTACCAGTATATGCACCCATAATTCATTTACCCATTAAATACACAATAGAGCATTTTTCTCAAAAAAATAAATAGGAGTTTTCTAATGGATTTTTTGTTATATGTAGTTTATACATTAGTTGTTACTTTATTGCCATATGTGATAACATTTTTAATCACGAGGAAGAAAAAAATCACTATAAAAACTGCTGATATTTTAACTGTAATATTTAGTATTGTTTCATTTGTAATCTTCTGCATTATAGGTTTCCTTTCCGGTCAAAGTGGAATATCAGTTGCACCTGTAGTTATATGGAATATTATTGGATATTTAATAATAAGAACCAACACTAAAATCAAAAGCGAAAAAGAACAAATTGAATCGGAAAAAACTGATATAATTTCTGATGCTGAAAAAGATATAAATTCAACCAATACACACATTGTAAAAGTCAAAATAAAAAAGTCTGAAAAAGCGGAAAAAGAATCAAAAGAAATACATAAGTCAAAAAACAAAAGTAAAATTGCAATAATTGTTTTATCAGTGTTAACTGCAATATTTGCCACATCAACCATCATTTTAACAATCTGCTTAGCAAACACAACAACGGAAATAAATAAAGCCAATTCTAAAATTAGTGAATTGAATAAACAGAATGAACAATTAATTAAAGAGAAAGAAGAATTGCAAGACGACTCTATTGAACGTTTGGAACAACGATTATATGGTGAACCAACAACAACTTCACGATTAGAAGAATTAAGAAAAAATAAAGGTAAATACGAACTTGTAACTGATGCTGGTTCAGAGGAAGAGGCAGGTCAGAAATACTGGGCAGAACATTATACTAAACCTTAGAAGAATGTCTACCTGCTTAGTTGCTGACAGACCATAGTGAAGCAGGATATAATATAAATCCAAAAGCAATAAAAAATATCCTGCTTGATTATCAAGTAGGATATTTTTATATCAATATTGAATGTGAGGTGTTAGAATGCCTGTAAAAGATTATAAAATCAGAAGAAGAGTGTATGTTCCACAGCCTGACGGCAGTAAAAAAGAAAAAGTTGTATATGCTCATTCCGAAAAACAATTTACCGAAAAGAAAAACGAAATACTTGCTGAAGCTGAAAAAGCAATTGACAGAGCTAACAATCCAACATTCAGTGAAATTGCTTTAGAATGGAACGAACACCACGAAGCAGAAATCAGTTATAATACCTGGAGCAGTTACCAGGCTCCTTTGAATAATCTGATTGACGAATTTGGTGACATATTAATAAAAGAGATAACCGCAAGAGATATTCAATGCTTTTTGGACGAAATGTATCAAAGCGGATATGCTAAACAAACAATTAATCTGAGAAAAATAACTGCTGACCTTATCTTTAAATATGCCATAGTTGAAAAAGGGATATTGATTAATAACCCTGTTGTTAATACCAAGGTTAATAATAATGCAAAAAAACAGCTCAGAGAATTACCTGATGATTTTATTATTGATAAAGTAAAAGACAGCGTTGATAAACCTTTTGGCTTATTTGCATATTTAATTCTTTTTACAGGACTCAGGAAAAGTGAAGCTGCTGCTCTTGACTATGAAGATATTGATTTTAAAAATGATATAATAAATGTCAATAAATCTATATACTACAAAAACAGCAAACCATTCGTTAAATCACCTAAAACAGAAAGCGGAAAAAGAAAGTTAGTTCTTCTGTCCCCTTTAAAGAATGTTTTACCAACAAACAAAAAGGGTCACTTATTTGCAAACACCAATGGCGAATATTTAACCCGCAGTCAGTTTACAAAGTCATGGTATAACTATCTTCATGAATTGGATATTGAATTAACTATTCATCAATTGCGCCACGCCTATGCTACAATCCTTTATGATGCCGGTGTTGATGTCAAAACAGCATCTTCTATGCTCGGACATTCTAAGGTTGAAACTACATTAAACATTTATACCCATATAAAAAAGTCAAAAGTAACAAGTGCTGCAGATAAAATAGAACAGTATTTATCTTCAAATGAAAAAAATAATGCAGCAAATCAGGCGGAGCTTATCACATTATTACGTCAGGAAAACGAAAACTTGCGTAAACAGTTAGAAATCTTACAAAAAAGTATCACATAAAGTAACACACAAATACGCTAATTTTCGCAAAAGAGCGTTAAATTCCGCTAATAAGAAAAGCTCAAATCAATATATTTTCAAACAAGAAAGTCCCCCTAAAACCACGAAATAAAGCGGTTTCAGGGGGATTTTGGCGCAGATGTGGGGATTCGAACCCCAGAGTACTCGTTGAAGCACTACACGATTTCCAATCGTGCTCCTTCGGCCAGCTCGGACACATCTGCATATTGCGTTTGTTATTATACATTACAAACGCATAAATTGCAAGTAATTTTTTGTTTTCAGTCAAGCACCTGATAATAGGGTGAAAAACGGTTAAGCTTTTCCTCAAACTTATCCTTTGGCTGTTCTTTCGGAACTTCAACAGGATATGAGCCTGTAAAGCATCCGTCGCAAAAGCCGCAGCAGGAATTTTCTGCAAGCTTTTTTGTTGCTCCAACAGAAAGATACCCGAGCGTGTCAACACCGATTTCCTTTGCAATTTCATCAACAGTATCAAATTTGCAGGCAATCAGATTTTCCTGTGAATCAACATCAGTTCCGAAAAAGCATGGATATTTAAATGGCGGTGAGGACACACGCATATGCACCTCTTTCGCACCGGCTTCACGGAGAAGTTCAACAATCCTTGCACAGGTTGTTCCTCTTACGATAGAATCATCTATCATAATAACACGCTTCCCTTTAATGTTTTCCTTAACAACATTAAGCTTAATTCTTACCGCATCCTCACGCTGGTTTTGATTTGGCTGAATAAAGCTTCTGCCGATATACCTGTTTTTAACAAAGCCGACACCATACGGGATTTTGCTTTCCTGTGCATAACCAAGTGCCGCATCAAGTCCACTGTCCGGAACACCAATAACGATATCGGCATCAACAGGATGCTCCTGCGCAAGATACCTGCCTGCCCTCATCCTTGCGTACTGCACAGACGAGCCTTCAATCACACTGTCCGGACGAGCAAAATAAATATATTCAAAAACACAGATATTCCCCTTACTGCCACAGTGATGCTTAAGTGATTTCACACCCTCTGCATCTATAACCACTATTTCACCGGGCTCAACATCCCGTACAAATTCTGCACCGACACTGTCGATTGCACAGCTTTCAGAGGAAACAATCCATGCACCATCGGCGGTTCTGCCAAGGCAAAGGGGTCTGAAGCCATCAGGATCCCTGAATGCAATCAGCTTTGTAGCAGTCATCACCACACAGGAATAGGCACCCTTAAGGGTATTCATAACCTTTTCAACTGCTTCCTCGGTACTCTTACTTGTCAAACGCTCAGCAACGATTGAATAAGCAATTGACTCGGTATCCGATGTTCCGTGAAAAATTCCGCCCTTCAGCTCAAATTGTTTTCGCAAATCAGGTGCATTAACCAAATTGCCGTTGTGAGCGACAGCAAGATTACCCTTAATATGACGTATAACAAGCGGTTGAATATTATTAACATTTTTGCCGCCTGTTGTTGAATAACGAACATGACCGATTGCCATATTTCCCATACCGAGATGTTCCATTTTATCATTTGTGAAAACCTCATGCACCAATCCATCGCCTCTGTGATGCCTGAACACACCATCATCATTAATAGCTATTCCACAGCTCTCCTGCCCTCTGTGCTGCAAGGCATAAAGTCCAAGATAAACAGACTGTGCTGCATAGGTTGTTTTATTTTCAAATATACCGAATACACCGCATTCCTCGTGCAAATTGTTGAACATATTATTCTCCTGCTATTTATTTAGTTTGAAATATAAAGATCAGCATATGGTCTTGAGGTAGCAGGCACAAGCTTTTTAAACGGCTTTGACATTATCTTGGCTCTGTCCTCACCAAAGTATTTACAATATTTTTTAACATAGCCTGCAAGCTCTTTTTCATCCTGCTTATCAAGACCGACAACCTTAATATTAGAGCTTAAATTATCCTTTGGAAAGCTGCCTCTAACGAATATTTTACCTCCGTGCATACCTGAGGCACAGTGTGTACCAAAGAGCTTTTCGCCCCTTTTCATATCAAGACCAAGGAGAACAATAGTACCCCCTGCCATATATTCACCAAGAAATGAGCCGGCATTTTTGCCGATAACAAGAACAGGCCGCATCTCCCTGAATTCCTTCATATGAATACCGCCGCGGCAGGCAACATTGTCACGTATATAAATCTGACCGTCACGCATACCGTATCCCATTGCATCACCGGAATGACCATGAACAATTATCTCACCGCCATTCATAGTGTTGCCCACTGCATCCTGACAATTTCCGAAAACCTCTACCGTACCTCCGTTAAGATAGCAAGCCATATCATTACCCGGAGTTCCGTAAACCTCTATTTTTTTACCCTTATCAAGAGCACAGCCGATATAACGCTGCCCGTTGACATCCTTAACCGTCACTTTATTCTTTGATGACAGTTCTTCTTTTATCTTATCATTTACCTGCTCATAGCGTGTAAGACCTGCTTCAATAATCATATCTGCACTCCCCCTATTCACCTGCATGCTTGATGCCGAGTATTTCAAGTTCTTTTTCGCTCAATCCGATACCTCTGAGCATCAAACGGTTACCTCTTAACGAGTCAACCGAGTTAATACCCATACCGCCCATAATTTCTTTAATTTCATGATTCCATGCATTAATAAGGTTAACCACTCTTTTATATGCAGTTTCAGGGTTTAATCTTTTAGTCAGCTCAGGATGCTGAGTTGCAATACCCCAGTTACATTTGCCGGTGTTGCAGGTCTGGCACATATGACAGCCCATTGCAATAAGTGCAGCGGATGCAACATAACAGGCATCTGCACCAAGTGCAATAGCTTTAACAACATCGGCAGAACAGCGGAATGAGCCTGCTGCCACAAGTGATACACTTGAACGAATACCCTCATCACGCAGTCTTTGATCAGCAGCGGCAAGTGCCAACTCAATCGGAATACCGACATTGTCCCTTATACGTGTGGGAGCAGCACCTGTTCCTCCCCTGAAGCCGTCAATAACAACAATATCTGCACCTGCTCTTGCACAGCCCGATGCAATAGCAGCAACATTGTGAACAGCGGCAATTTTGACTGATACAGGCTTTTTGCCGTCAGTTGCCTGTTTTAGCGACCAGATTAACTGACGCAAATCCTCAATAGAATAAATATCGTGATGTGGTGCAGGTGAAATTGCATCCGAGCCCTCAGGTATCATACGAGCGTTAGAAACCTCAACATTAACCTTTTCACCGGGAAGATGCCCGCCGATACCGGGCTTGGCTCCCTGACCTATTTTTATTTCAATAAACTTTGAATTATTGAGATAATCCTTATGCACACCAAATCTGCCTGAAGCAACCTGTACGACAGCACAGTCACAATAGTCAGCAAGCTCAGGATGAAGACCGCCCTCACCTGTATTAAACAGTGTGCCAAGTTCTTTTGCTGCCATTGCCAGTGATTTTTGTGCATTCATTGAAATGGAGCCAAAGCTCATTGCAGAGAATATGATTGGTGTTTCAAGCATAACCTGCGGCGGCATTTCAACAGTTGATTTTCCTTTTTTCTCAACCTTCAGCATTTCGGGCTTTCTGCCAAGTATCGTACGGATTTCCATCGGTTCACGCAATGGGTCAATTGATGGATTTGTAACCTGTGAGGCATTAAGCAGAATTTTATCCCAGTAAATAGGATAAGGCTTCGGATTACCCATCGCAGAAAGCAAAACCGAGCCTGACTCAGCCTGACGGCAGATTTCCTGCTGATACTGAGGTGTCCAATTCGCATTTTCACGATAATCACAAACATATTTTTCAATTCTGAGTGCACCTGTCGGACAAAGGTCAACACAACGGTGACAGGCAACACAGTTATTGGAATTGCTTAAAACACTTTTATTCTCTTCTTTAAAAAAGTGGCATTCGTTTGAGCATTGGCGGACACATAGACCACAATTTATGCAAAGCTCTCTGTCACGGATAATTGTAAATCTTCTGGGAATATAATTTATCATCAGTCATCAGCCTCCTCATCATCAATCTCAAGGGGAATAAATACAGGCTCTGCACCTGATACTGACCAGACTTTTTCGGGATCAGGGCAAATGATACGTATAGCTGACTCCTCAGATGCAAAATACGCTCTGTCACCCTTTGTTGCCGCCGTTAATGAACGAAGCTTTAATCTGTCATTTATAGCGAGAAGTCCCTTGTTTGAACCGAGAATTACAGAAAACGGACCATTAACAAGAGCCCCGCTGTAAATCGCTCTGAGATTCGTAAAGTACTCTTTCTTATCTGCATCCATTCTGTCAATCTCACACCATTCAGGAGCAGTGAGCACATCGGCTGCAACCTCAATCGGCAGCTTGTGGTGACGGAGAAGATGATCAAACAAATATGTAATAACCTCGGTATCAGTCTGCATAGTGCATATATAGCCGAACTGCTCAATATATCTGCGGTTAGCGTCATATGAAGAAATTTCACCATTATGAACAATGGACCAATCAAGAATATTAAAGGGATGCGAGCCGCCCCACCAGCCCGGTGTGTTGGTCGGGAAACGACCGTGAGCAGTCCATATATAAGCCTCATACTGATCAAGCATATAGAACTCACCAACATCCTCAGGGTAACCAACAGCTTTAAAACAGCCCATATTTTTACCTGACGAAAAAATATAAGCACCTTCAATAGCATTGTTAACCTTGGTCACACACTGTGCTACATATTCCTGCTCATCAAGTCTTGCATCCTTCATTCGAACTCTGTTGGCTTTACCAAAGTAACGCCAAATATCCGGTCCTTTTTCAATGCTTACAACCTGCTTTGTAGGTATCCGCTCTGCAACATCAATATTAAAATGCCTGAACAAAAACTCCTCACACTGTTTTTTTGCCTCGGCAGTATCATAAAAAACGTGAACAGCGTATTCATCCTTGTGTTCAGGATAAATTCCGTATGCAGCAAATCCGCCGCCAAGACCGTTTGAACGGTCATGCATAAGGGCAATTGATTTTATAATTTCAGAGCCGTTAATCCGCTTGCCCTTTCTGTCTATAATCGCAGCGATAGCACAGCCTGCAGGAATTCTGATTTCTCCCTCTTTGAGCATATGTATTCTCCTTTACAATTTTACTTGTCAATAAAATTCTACACCCTAAAGCCCGTTTTTTCAATTGACCTAAATATAGAAATTTCTATACAAATTATGTATATATATGTGTAATTTAACAATAATTTTTGATAATTTCGTATTATTATACAATATTGTATGAATATTAGCGTATAATTATAAATACCTCCGTTTATTCAGCGGAGGTATTTGTGCATTATGCATATCATTCTCTATTTAGTTGTCATCACCCTGCAGAGCATCGTATCCCCTCTCACCCGTTCTTACCTTAACAACATCTTCAACATCATAAATAAATATTTTTCCGTCACCGATATGTCCTGAGTAAAGAACCGAGCGAGCAGTGTCAACCACCTTTTCAACAGGAACGGCAGAAACCACCATTTCAAGCTTCATTTTCGGCATAAGGCTCAATTCCTCAATTTCAACGCCACGGTACTTTCTGATATGACCCTTCTGTGTTCCACAGCCCATTACATTTGTAACGGTCATTCCGGTTACACCGATTGCGTTCATCGACTCCTTGATATCCTCAAGCTTAGCAGGATTGAAAATCATAACAATCTTTGTCAGCTTAGCCTCTGTATTTGTTGTATATGTTTCCACAGGAATTGCCTTTTCAACAGGAGCTACAGGAGCAGATACAGTCGGAACTGCCTCCACTGCCGAAACGCTAACAGGCATAAAGTCAGCATATGCAGACGGAAGATTATGTTCTGTCGCATCAAGACCTTTGATTTCCTCTTCGGCAGATACACGAAGTCCATTCGTTTTCTTAATGGCATAAAATACGATTGTCATTGTAACAATTGTCCATGCAGCTACTGCCGCAAAGCCCATAAACTGCAAACCAAGCTGCTTAAATCCGCCGCCGTAGAACAAGCCCTTTCCAACACCATCGGCACCCGTTGAGAACAAGCCCACAGCAAGGGTACCCCAAATACCATTTGCACAGTGCACCGCAACAGCACCGACAGGGTCATCAACAAAGAGCTTTTTGTCAAGCAGTTCAACTACAACCACAACAAGTATACCTGATACCGCACCGATTATAATTGAGCCTAAAGCGTCAACACAGTCGCAAGGTGCTGTAATTGCTACAAGACCTGCAAGTGATGCGTTAAGCGACATTGATACATCAGGCTTGCCATCCTTAATCCAGGTAAATATCATTGTGACTACAGTTGCAACTGACGGAGCAAGGGTTGTTGTAACAAAAATAGATGCAAGCGAATCCACAGAGGTTGCCGCAGCGCCATTAAAACCGTACCAGCCAAACCACAGGATAAATACACCAAGCGCACCGATAGTCAGATTGTGACCCGGGATGGCATTAGCCTTTTTCCTGCCTGTTTTTTTATCGACCTTATATTTTCCGATACGGGGACCAAGCATGGCTGCACCGATAAGTGCTGCTATACCGCCAACCATATGAATGGCTGTTGAGCCCGCAAAGTCGTGGAAGCCGCGTGTAACCAACCAGCCGTTCGGATTCCATATCCAGCCTGCCTCAATGGGATAAACAACCGCCGAAATTACTGCAGAATAAATGCAGTAGGATGAAAACTTTGTACGCTCTGCCATAGCACCCGAAACAATAGTAGCTGCCGTAGCACAGAACACAAGGTTAAACACAAAGTTGGACCAATCAAAATCAGCATAATCCGTAAATACACCGAGTGTCGGCATACCCACAAGTCCGCCTAAGCATTCCTCACCCATCATAAGACCGAAGCCCAATAAAATGAACATAACAGCACCGATACAAAAATCCATAAGGTTTTTCATAATGATGTTACCTGCATTTTTTGCTCTGGTGAAACCGCTTTCAACCATTGCAAAGCCGCACTGCATAAAAAACACCAATGCTGCACCAATCAGAAACCAAACGCCGAACAGCTCACCGTCAACCGTTTCTATAATAGATTCCATAGTCATATTTTTTCCTCCTCCATTGCTTAAATATAGAACCTAAAAATAACAAAAGGGTGCCCGCAGCATAACACTGCGGACACCCCATTGTGCCTGTAAAAAACACCGACGCCCGAATCCTGAACGGACGTCGGCTAATAACCAGCAAGCAAGCTTGCTGTAAGAGAGGGTTAACAAAGCAAATTAATAGTTAACCATATATCTGTCAATTTCCCACTGAGAAACTTTTGTTTTGTATTCATCCCATTCAGCCATCTTGCCCTTTGAGTAAGCGTTGAATACATGCTCACCCACTGTTTCCTTAACAAATGGGTCAGCCATTGATGCCTTTACAGCTTCCTCAAGTGAGGTAGGAAGACATTCAATACCCTTTTCAGCAAGCTGCTCATCTGAGAAATCAAATACATTATAATCAACAGCCTCAGGAGGAGTAAGATTGTTCTTAATACCATCAAGACCTGCTGCAAGGCAAAGCGCCATTTCAAGATATGGGTTACAAGCAGGGTCCGGTGAACGAAGCTCTACACGAGTACCCATTCCACGTGTTGCAGGAATACGAACAAGGCAGGAACGGTTTGATGCTGACCATACGATATAGGTTGGTGCTTCGTAGCCCGGTACCAATCTCTTATATGAGTTAACAGTCGGGTTAGCATATGCAGTCAAACCCTTAACATGCTTTAAGATACCTGCAATAAAGCTGTGCGCAACCTTGCTTAAACCGTCAGGACTTTCAGGGTCATAAAATGCATTGACTATCTTGCCGTTCTCGTCCTTTGTCATAAGTGACATATTTGTATGCATGCCTGAGCCGTTAATACCATAAACAGGCTTTGGCATAAATGTAGCATGTAAACCGTGCTTTGTAGCATATGTTTTAACAACGTGCTTGAAGGTCATAACTCTGTCAGCAGTTGTCATTACCTCGTCAAACTTAAAGTCAATCTCGTGCTGACCGCGGGCAACCTCGTGGTGTGAAGCCTCAATTGTGAAACCCATTTCTTCAAGTGCAAGGCAGATATCACGACGGCAGTTTGAACCTGTATCAATAGGATTAAGGTCAAAATAGCCTGCTTTATCATTTGTTTCAAGTGTTGGTGTGCCGTCCTCATCAACCTTAAAGAGGAAGAACTCACACTCAGGACCGACATTGAAAGTATAGCCCATTTCAGCAGCCTCATCAATAACCTTCTGCAGAACATTCCTTGGATCGCCCATAAACGGAGTCTTGTTGTCAGCAGTATAAACAGAACAAATCAAACGTGCAGTCTGTGCATTCTGGTGCTTTCTCCAAGGGAAAATGGTCCATGTGTCATAATCGGGATGCAGATACATATCACTTTCATCAATACGAACAAAGCCCTCAATGGATGAGCCGTCAAACATACACTCATTATCAAGCGCTTTTTCAAGCTGTGATATGGTGATAGCTACATTCTTCATAATACCGAAAACATCTGTAAACTGAAGTCTGATAAACTCCACACCGTTTTCCTGTGCGCTCTTTAAAATGTCTTCCTTTGTGTACTTACTCATTGTAAATACTCCTCTCTGAATTTATTCAATAAAAAATGAGGGCACTCCGCTTGATACGGAACGCCCTCGTTCTTACTACATTTGCATTATACTCAATAGGTTACCCGTTTGTCAACCATTTTTTGCAAATTTGTCAATTATTTATTTTCTGCACCACATATACAAACCGTTTTTGTGCATATGTTACATAGATTATTTCATACTGATGAACTCTTCATCGACCACATCATTAACAAGCTTTGTAAAATATTCAACCGTTCCACCCTGCTGTGCATGTGTATTTGCAAGATCATCATTATAATCGCCGAGCTTGTACACATTAAAAGCAAACTTTCCGTTTTCATTCCTGTTATAATGACACACAACGGGTACAAATTTTGCCGATGTAATTTCTGTCTTGCCATCACGCTTTTCAATCGTAACCTCTGCCATACCGCCAAGCAGGTTTTCAAGGTCAATCTGATGCGAAATGAAATTACCCAGTGAATAATAAACAAGCATTTTTTTGCCTGTGCTTTCATTAGTCACCCACTTGACAGGCTCAATAACATGAGGATGGCAGCCTATAACCAGATCAACACCCATATCGGAAAACAGCTTGGTATATTCCTCCTGATAATCAGAAACCTCAAAGCTGTACTCTGTACCCCAGTGTGGAAAAACAATAACAAAATCAGCATGCTCTCTTGCTTCCTTCAAATCCTTTGTTACTTTGTCTTTATCAAGAAGATTTACACACCAAGGCTTGTCATCAGGCAGTGCAATGCCATTTGTACCATAGGTGTAGTTAAGCATAGCAAAGGTAATGCCGTTCTTTTCATAATATGTTATCTTATTATAGTCATCCTCATTAGCATTCACGCCAAGTGCAACAGCTTCCTTATTATCTGCAAAAAACGCAAGCTCATTTTCAATACCGCCCCAGCCCATATCCATTGTATGGTTCGTGGCACAGTTGAAAACATCAAAGCCCGCCCTTATAGCAGCCTCGCCAACCTCCCACGGAGTATTAAATGTCGGATAGCCTGAATACTCAAACGCACTGCCGCCAAGCACGGTTTCCTGGTCAATCACCGAAATATCAAATTTTTCAATTTCCGGCTTGATATTTGCATAAAGGGAATCATAATTGAGTGTTCCGTCTGACTGCTCTCCTGCAGAAATAAGTGTATTGTGAATCAGATTATCTCCTGTTGCCAAAAGCGTAACCTTTGCATTCTCATTTTTCTCTGTCACTGTGCTTTTCTCATTAACAGCAGAAACCTGGGTTTGTGCTGTAGGATTTTTTTCATCTGCTTTTTTAGTAATATTACCGCTTACTGCAAAAGCTGATAATACAATAATCGCTGCAACAATCGGTAATACTATATATAAAATGTTTTTCTTCTTATCCAAAATATCACTCCTAATGAATTATGCTATTATTCTAACATAAAAATATAATTAACACAATATGGATTTTATATTGACAAATTATGTTATAGTAATGTAATATTATTAAGATACACAAATTTAATAAGGTGGTTAAAAAAATGCAAACTGTTTTAATGTATGTTTTGTTTGTTGTCGGTCTTGTCCTTATTATCAAGGGCGGCGACTGGTTTGTCGACAGTGCAAGCTGGATTGCGGAAATCCTCGGTGTTCCGAAATTTGTAATCGGTGCAACAATCGTTTCTGTCGCAACGACTTTGCCTGAAATGATTGTAAGTATTCAGGCTACCGCCAAAGGCAATGTTGATATGGCAGCAGGCAACGCAATCGGCTCTGTCACAGCAAACACTGCAATGATTATGGGTATTTTCATTGTATGTATGCCTTTTGCAATCAAGAGAAAAGAATTTGCTCCTAAGGGTATTATGATGTTCCTTGCATCAGTCGCACTGGTTGTCGGATGCATATTCACCTCTAAGCAGTCACTTACCTTTGAGGGTGAAACGAATGATTACTACTCACTTTCAACGGTAGGTCTTATTGTTCTGATTATCGTATTCGTAGTATTCTTTGTTGAAAACTTCCTCTCAATGAAGCATGAAACGCATCATATTGAGCCTTCTCCGAGCAATATCGGTCTTCAGGAGGAGGACGACATTGTTCCTACAAAGGAAACTGCTACAGGCAAGGACTGGGCTAAGAATATCGCATTCTTTGTTTTGGGTGCTGCAGGCATCGTTATCGGTGCTGACCTGCTTGTTGACTACGGCACTGAAATTGCACAGTCACTGGGCATTCCGCAAAGAGTTATCAGCGTCATTGCTATAGCAATCGGCACATCACTTCCTGAGCTTGTAACAACAATCACAGCCCTCAGAAAGAAGGTCGGTGCTCTTTCAGTCGGCAATATCTTAGGTGCAAACATTATTGACTTAACGCTTATTTTACCGATTTGCTCCTTTGTTTCAATGGGTAAGGGTACAGGCGCACTTGCAGTTTCTGCTTCATCAGTTACAATTGATATGATGGTTTGTCTTGCCGCTATTGCTGTTGCTGTATTCCCGACAATCATTACAAAAAAATTCCAGAGATGGCAGGGTATTATAATGCTTGCAGGCTACCTCGGCTACGTAATATCAGTATTTATTTAACAAAAAATCAAAGCCTGCAAAAACAGGAAACGCACAAAGACCTTGCAATTTCGGCAAATTGCAAGGCTTTTAAATTGCTTTATCTGCAGAATCTAAAAAAAGACGTGGAAAAATCCACGTCTTTTTTAATGTATTTGTGAAATTATATTTCTTATATCATCTTCAGCCTGTTTTATTTCATAGAAAAATTCTTTTGAGGACACACGCAGTGCACCGCCCTCTAATATGATAAGCTGTTCGAGTGCGTCGGAGGTAACCACTCTTACCTTATTATTTTTAGCGAGCTTATGTGACACTTTTTCAATATACATATCTGCTGTTTCAGCTTCCTTAGTGTAGACAACATTTATATTGTCTATTTTTTCAACATCCCCTGTATTTCCCTTAACTTTATATGCATCAAATACGAGAATTACCTCGCATTTTTTATAGCCTTGATAGTTACATAGAATATTGATAAGTGTGTTTCTTGCACCGTCAACATTGTCTTTTGCAAGCGCTTTGAGGCTATCCCAGGCAAAAATTACATTGTAGCCGTCAACAAGAAGATATTCAGTGCCGCTGTATTTCGGTGTTCGGACTGAATTGTGTTTTTTGTTTTCACTTTGATTTTCACTGCTTTTGGTAAAGGTGAAATGATTTTGATTAGGATTATTTGATCGACCTTTTACAGGACCGTAGGTCTGTTCAAAAATCTGCATCAGCTCTTTGTCAAGGGCAAAAAGGTTGTCCGTATCTTTATATTTCGGAAATGCTGTTTTTGATTTTTCAGCATACTCTTTTTTAGGAGCAGACAATGCACTCGGCAGATGCATATGACTTTTGACCTCATTCCACTTTACAGTATAGCCTGCACCATGAGAGCAGAAAACCGAGTCGCATGAATTATCAGTATCGCTGTCACAGTCATAGCCGATGTTTTCAATAACCTCGTCAGCATTATGGCATGGCTCATATCCTTTTAATGTACATATCAGTTTACCCTTGCCGTGTGTATACTGTATAACCTCTCTTGAATAGTCATACATTGTTGAAACCGGTGCAGTACCGCTGATAACAGAGCAGTCACCTGTAGTTTCAGGTGTGCTGAAGTTTCCGTGCATTCGTTGAATATCGGTCATTGCTCGTCCGATATTTTCTGTCGGCACTTCTAATGTGAATTCATAAACCGGTTCAAGAAGAACGGATTTTGCGCAGCGCATTCCATGTCTTACAGCTCGGTAGGTTGCCTGCCTGAAATCACCGCCTTCGGTATGCTTAGCATGTGCCTTGCCTGATACAAGGGTGATTTCCATATCTGTAATGGGTGAGCCTGTCAAAACACCGATATGCGTTTTTTCATATAGATGTGTAAGTATGAGCCTTTGCCAGTTCTTATCAAGCAAATCTTCTTTACAGTTACTTTTGAATACAATTCCGCTGTCACGCTTTGCAGGCTTTAAAAGCAGATGAACCTCTGCATAATGCCTGAGCGGCTCAAAATGGCCGACGCCTTCAACAGTATCCTCAATTGTTTCTTTATAGATTATATTACCCTTGCCGAAGAAAACATTAATACCAAAGCGTTCAGCAATTATTGACTGAAGCACTTCAAGCTGAACATCACCCATAAGCTGCACCTGAATTTCTCCCGGCCGTTCATTCCATACAACCTTTAACTGAGGGTCCTCGGCTTCGAGTATTTTCATTTTTTCGAGTGCTGTGTGAGCATTAATATTATCAGGAAGTTCAAGACGATAGGTAAGTACAGGCTCAAGAACAGGCAGACCTGTATTTTCTTCTGTTCCGAGTCCGTCACCCGGTCCGGCAAATGTAATACCTGTTACTGCACATACAGTGCCTGCTGCTGCTTTGTCAACAGTGCTGAATTTGTCACCTGAGTATATTCGTATCTGATTTACCTTTTCAGAATGTTCATTCTTATCGGACTTTAGTATTTCTTTAACTTTTAGGCTGCCGCCCGTTATTTTGAGAAACGTAAGACGTTGCCCCTTATCCTCTGATATTTTATACACCTTGCCGGCAAATTTGCTGCTGTATTTCGGTGTTTCGGTATAAGAATAAAGACATTCCAAAAATTCAACTACACCCTCCAGCCTGAGTGCAGAGCCGAACCTGCAAGGGAATATTTTTCTGTTTTTTATACAGGTGATAATATCATCTTTTTTTATTGTTTCACTTTCATAGTACTGATTTAAAAGCTTTTCATCACATAAGGCAATGTTTTCATAAAACTCTGATGTGTTGTTCCTGTCAAAATCAACACAGCCGTCACTGAATTTTGTTTTTAACTCGCTTACGACTTGCTCTCTGTCAGCACCATCCAAATCCATTTTGTTAATGAAGATAAAGCAGGGTACATTGTATTTTGCAAGAAGCTTCCATAGAGTCTGTGTATGACTTTGTATGCCGTCTGTTGCACTTATTACAAGAACTGCATAATCAAGAACCTGAAGCGTCCGTTCCGTTTCGGCAGAGAAATCAACGTGACCGGGTGTATCAAGCAGTGTAAATTCAGTATCCTTGTATTTTAAAACAGCCTGCTTTGAAAAGATTGTTATTCCTCGGTTGCGTTCAAGGGAAAAGGTGTCTAAAAATGAATTCCTGTGATCGACTCTCCCGAGTCTGCTTATATTTCCTGACTGATAGAGTAATGCCTCGGAAAGGGTTGTTTTACCTGAATCAACATGAGCCAGAATACCGATAACAATCTTTTTCATCTTTTCACCGCCCTTAACATTTTTATATATAATAGCATATTGAATGCAGATTGTAAATTGATATTATTATGCTGAGCTGTTTTACAAATTATGTTAAAATATCTTTGTTTTAGTTTGAATACGAATGTTATTTTAGAAATTGTTGTAATCAGCTATGAGGAGGATATATTGATGTCAAGAAAAGGTAATTGTATGGATAATGGTGCAATGGAAAACTTCTTCGTCAGAATAAAAGTCGAAATGTTTTACAGCGAAAAGTTTGATACAGTTGATGAATTCATCAACTGTATCAAGGAATACATTCATTACTACAACAATGAAAGGATTGTTTCTAAATTGAAAATGAGCCCGGTTAAATACCGAACTCATTCTCTTGCAAGTTAATATTTTTTGTCTAATCTTTTGGAGTCACTTCATTTCAATAAGGGCTTTTACATCGTCATTCATAATGAGCTGTTTTCTGACAAGTGCATAGTTTTGAACAGTGCTTCCGTTTCATTTTTGCAGAGCTCTGTAATTCTTAGACAGAACTATTTCAGAAAATAAATTCCTGTGTTTTTCATTAATCAGATATTGTTGCTCTTGCTATCTCTTATTAACAAAATTCCTTGCAGAATAACAAGCACAAAAGCAAATATTTTTATTGCTATCGACACGATTTCAAGTACATTTGAAATTTCTCTGAATGAAGTTAATAGCTTAATACTGTTAAAGTTTTTCATATCACACCTCCAACAAAACAGCATGAGCAATACCTGGGATCGTATTCCCCTGCTTGCTGGATGTTGGCGACATCAAAGCACCTGTAGCCACAAATAAAACCTTGCCAAGCCTGCCCTTTTTCATATTTTTAATAATATGCGAACATAAAACCGACGCACTGCAGCCACAACCGGAGCCTCCGGAATTGACATCCTGCTCTTCAAGATTAAAAATCATTTTACCACAGTCGTTATGATAAGCACGAATGTCGATATTCTGCTCCTTTTCAAGTATTTCATAAAGCAGCTCACTGCCTGTATATCCCAAATCCCCTGTCAAAATCAAACCATAATCCGAAGGTGCACTTTCACTGTCCTTCAGAAAATCACTTATAGTCCTTGCCGCAGCAGGTGCCATTGTCAAGGGTAGACTATAAATTTTTTCAAAATAAATTATATCCATAATTGTTACTTTTGAAACTTATATAAGGTTAACTGCATTTCAGACATACGTCAACAACTTCATTGACATAAACAGAAAAATACAATATACTAAAATGTACCAAAGGAGATGCTGTATGAATTACTTAACCTATTTATCTGTGTTTGAAAAACTGACAAAATCACAGCAGGATACACTGACGAAATCGGCTTTTGTTCGCAGCTTGAGTAAGGGTGAACGCCTGCATAACGGCTCACAGGATTGTACAGGACTTATCCTTGTGCTTTCCGGTCAGCTTCGTGCCTTTACCATATCCAATGATGGCAGAGAAATTACAATGTACCGCCTTTTCGAGCGCGATATCTGCCTGTTTTCAGCCTCCTGTATTATGAACAGCATTCAATTTGATATAACCATTGCCGCCGAAAAGAACACTGAGGTTTTGGTTATTCCATCAGAGGTTTATAAAAGCATTATGGAGGTTTCCGCACCGCTTGCCAATTACACCAACGAGATTATGGCAAGCCGTTTTTCAGAGGTTATGTGGTTAATAGATCAGATTATGTGGAAAAGCTTTGATAAACGACTTGCTGAATTTCTGTTGAATGAAGCAAACATTGAAGGCACTGATACGCTGAAAATCACCCACGAAACAATCGGCAATCACCTGGGCAACCCACGAGAAGTCGTAACACGAATGCTTAAGTATTTTGTAAACGAGGGACTGATTTCACTGTCTCGCGCAACGATTGAGATTACGAACAAAAACGGGCTTAAAAATATTATGGATTGATAAAAAGCGTTGAGTTTCAAAAAAGAAATCTCAACGCTTTATCCTTTATTCATCCATTCCGCAAGGGGTGGATTTTTTATTTAACGCTTTGTCATTATGAACTGCATCATAATATCGGAAGCCGCCTGCAAAGTTATAGACATCAAAACCATTTCCCATTAGAATTCTGCTGGCAATATAGCTTCTCAAACCGCTTTGGCACATAACATACACAGGCTTGCTCTTATCAAGCTCGTCAATACAGTTACGCAGGTCGTCAACAGGAATATTGATAAAACCGTCTGCGTGCCCTATATTATATTCCATTGCTGTGCGGGTATCAAGAAGAGTTACACTATCATCATCAAGCAATGTTTCACTATCCTCATAATACCACTGCTTTACAATGCCGTCCTTAATGTTTTCAATAATATAGCCTGCCAGATTTACAGGATCCTTTGCGGATGAATACGGCGGAGCATAGGCGAGGTCAAGTTCTGTAAGCTCATATGCTTTCATTCCTGCACGAATAGCGGTTGCAAGCACGTCTATCCTTTTATCAACGCCTTCAAAGCCGACGATTTGAGCACCTAAAATACGATAACTTTCTTTTTCAAACAACACTTTCATCGTCATCAGCTCGCCGCCGGGATAATATCCTGCATGGCTCATAGGCGAAAGAATAACCTTATCTGCAGCAATACCAAGTGATTTTGCAGTTCTTTCATTAATACCGGTAGCCGCACCTGTCATATCAAATATCTTAATAACCGAGCTGCCTTGACCGCCCGTATAATGGCTGTTGCCGCCGCAGATATTGTCTGCAGCGATTCTGCCCTGCTTATTGGCAGGTCCTGCAAGAGAGAGCAGTGCATCCGTATCTGTTACAAAATTCTTAATCTGTACCGCATCTCCCACAGCATAAATATCGGAAACAGAGGTTTCCATTTTATCATTAACAACAATACTGTCCTTAATTCCTGTTTCAAGTCCCGCTGCCTTTGCAATTGTAGTTTCAGGAGAAACGCCTATTGCCATTACAACCATATCTGTATGAACAATCGGTGCATTCTTGAGCTTAACATCTATACCGCAATCGGTATCTTTAAAACCTTCTACAAAATGAGAAAGCATAAGGGTTACTCCATTTTTACGCACCTGGGCATGAATAAACGATGCCATATCACTGTCAAAGGGAGCCATCAACTGTTCTGCAGCTTCCACAAGTGTTACATCCATTCCAAGATCACGCAGGTTTTCCGTAACCTCAATTCCGATAAATCCGCCGCCAACAACGACTGCCGATTTCGGATGATTTTCATCTATATATTTCTTAATCTTCAGCGTATCCTCAACCGTGCGCAGCGTGAATATTTTATCACTGTCAGCACCGTCAAAATTAGGTTTTATCGGTTTCGCACCGGGCGAAAGCAGAAGTTTGTCATAATTTTCGGTCAACACCATACCATTCTCAAGATTTTTCACGGTAACGGTTTTATTTTCAGGATGGATTGCCGTAACCTCATGATGCACATTCATCTTGACTTTAAAACGAGACCAAAAGCTTTCAGGCGTCTGCAAAGTTAAATCTCCTTCATTCTCAATCGTACCGCCGATGTAGTACGGCAAACCGCAGTTGGCGTATGAGATAAATCCCGAACGCTCAAAAACAATGATTTCCGCTTGTTCATCAAGTCTGCGTATTCTTGCTGCCGCAGTAGCTCCGCCTGCAACACCGCCGATAATTACAACTTTCATTATAATACCACCTTTCCGCGATAACTGCTGATACCGCCGATATTCACTGCATTTATGTAACCCATTTTCTTCAAACAGGCTACAGCCTGCTCGCTTCTGCTGCCACTGTAACAATAGACATATAGTTGTGCATTTTTGTCTTTGACAGCATCCTCAGCGAAAGAAATTCTATCAAGAGGCAAATTGATACTTCCGTCAATGTGTCCGTCACGGTATTCCTCAGGTGTCCTCACATCAAGCAATACCGATCCGTCAGTTTTTTCATACTCTGCAACACCTGTGTTGATATCTGCGGTATTGCGAAAAAAATTAAACAGTCCCATATTTTTTATCCTCACAGCATTGCTTCAATCTGCTCTTTTGATCTGTATCCCACAGCCTGATTTGCAAGTTTTCCGTTTTTGATTACAACAAGCATCGGAATACTCATTACCTGAAACTGTGCCGCAAGCTCCGGCTGCTCATCAACATTGATTTTGCCGACTTTAACGTCGCTTCTCTCATCTGAAATCTCCGATACAATCGGACCTACCATACGGCAAGGCCCACACCAATCGGCATAGAAATCCAGAAGCACGGGCTTATCGGAATTCAAAACTTCACTTGCGAAATTTTCTTTATTTATTTTAATTACAGACATTTTTGTATCCTCCTCTGTTTGGTTATACCATTATTATAACCGATTTTTAATCATAGTTCTGTGATATTGTCACTTATCGCTTTTTCTGTTGCGTAATTTGCAATATTGTATGTTAACATTACTTTTCTTTATAGTAGAGCATACAATGGCAAAAGCCTTCAAAATTTGAATCGGCAATTTGCTCCTTGAACTCCTTGCACATACACTTTGTATCATCCGTTTTTTCCATACGGCAGGGACAATAGCCGCCTGTCTTTTTAAGTCCCTCTTTCACTGTTTTAACTATTTCCATATCAGAATTCAATTTGATTTTCATCTTTTTCCTCCTATCAGTTGTTTAATATAGTTTTCCAAAATGCTCTCACGCATAGCACCGACTCTTGTATCATAAAGTGAGCCGTCAGCATGAATAAATATGGTTTCGGGAATAGAACGCACACCATAAGTATTTGAGGCATCATATTCCAAATCATAATACACAGGGAAACTGTAGCCGTTATCAGATACAAATTGTTTGATGCTGCTTTCGGTATCACTCTGTCCGTCGGTAAGATTTATCATGAGAAACACAACATCGTCCTTATATTTCTCATAAAGAGAATTAAATGCCGGCAGTTCGGACTTACACGGACCGCACCAGGACGCCCAGAAGTTTATGACTATCGGTTTTCCGAAATAATCCGAAAGTTTAACTTCATTCATTTGTGAATCGTAAACCGTGAAATCATCCGCCTGAATGACAGCATCGGAAATTTTATTGTCCGAAGTACTGTCAATAGAATACTTTTCCGAAAGTTTAGGATAAAGAACTGCAGCCAACACCATCACTGCAGCAAAAATGCACGCAACAATTAACCAGACTTTATTTTTCATTTTAATGAACCTCACAATGTAATTGATAATATTGAATTAAGCAGCCCAAACGCCATCAAAATTCCCACGATAATCAAAGCAATACCGCTAATCAAATTGATTATTTTATAATGCTTTTTAATAAAGGTAAACGCACCTGAAAGTTTTTCCATAAGAACTGACGATAATATAAACGGAATACCAAGTCCAAGTGAATATGTCAGCAGTAATGCTGCACCTTTTAAAGCACCGCCTGTACTTGATGCAAGCATCAGTGCAGAGCCGAGAAAAGCACCAACGCAGGGAGTTAAACTAACGGAATAGACTGCACCGAACAGAAAGGCTGATGCAATTCCTGTTACTTTATAGCTTTTGTTCATTCCCTTGAAAAACGGAATACGGAAAATCTCTAAATAAGAAAGTCCAAACAATATTACGATAACACCTGAAACAATATTCACGATGGTTTGATACTCGGAGAGCAGCTTTCCAAGTGTTCCGGAAAAAACACCAAGTGCCGTAAACACAACCGTAAATCCCACAACAAAAGCAATAACCTTAACTATCATTTTAGGACTTTTGCCGTCATCTTTGTTCTGCCCGGCGAAATAGGAAATATATACCGGCAGCATTGGCAGCATACATGGTGATATAAAAGAAATTATTCCTTCTAAAAATGTAATGATGTAATCCATACGCATAATCCTTTCATCCGTTTACAGTATTATTATATTCATTTGATTTATCATTTTCCGTGATGTTATCACATAAAAAAACTCCTATGGTAATTTTCACTCTACCATAGGAGATGTTTTTTCAATATGAATAAAACTAAATTCAATCAATTTTATTACTGCAATATATATTCTTTGATTCTTTTCTGCCCATTCAAAATAAAATCAATAATAAATTCGCTGTCTATCTTAACAGGAATTTTATCCATACAATCAATAATCATTTCTTTTCTAATAACAGGTATTTCAAGCGATTTAAACAGTTCTTTTGCCTTGCCGTTATTATCAAGAAATTCAAAGAAAAAGCGAAGAATGCCGTCTTTTTCTCTGCTCACATCACTTGGATAACCATTCGCAATAAGAGCAATGTTATTATCATAATTCGGCGCAAGGGAGATAATCTCGCCTGTTTCAATATCCCGGAGCAAACCATAATTATTTGTATGCCTATCCATATTATAGCAAATAGAATCGAGATAAAGCATTTTAAGATAATCAACTGCAATATCCTTTGACAAGGTCATAAAATAATTAAAATTATCACTATAACCCTCATTATCGCCCATAACCGAACAGATAGGCTCAAAGTTCACTTTACCATCAGTAAAATCCTTTGTTTTAACATAGCCGTTATCATATTCGTATTTAGCCATATTAAAGCCAAGCGCATTACCTAAATGGTATATAAAAAGTTCAGAGAAAATTTGATTATCGTTACCGCTTTTATACATCCACCACTTGCCGTCAATCAAACGCCAGCACTTTTCAAAACTACCGATATTGGTAAGTTCAGGAGTTCGTGACGGTTTTTGATTAAAGCTGTCAGGATCACCTTTAAGCGCAAGATTGTCAAAAACATTTTCATTAAACTTAACTTCATCCCAAGTTAAATTTTCACTATCAGATTTAAACCAATAATTATCAGTAATTGTAACAGCATTTACAGCAAGTGCAGTATTCGCATCATCACGATTTGCAAGACGCAACACCTTTTTTAAAAGTCGAGAGTTTGCTCGGTGAGAATCAATAGCCCTGCCCTCAAGCCAAGAGGTAAAATCTTTGCCATTGATAAAATGCAACGGTGCAAATTGCTTATCAACATCAACAACTAATCCGTTTTCAATTCTGACAACCTGCTTGTCAGCAGACATTACATATCCATTTGAATCAATCATAACTTTACCTCCTTTGCTTGCTTATACTCATACTTTACCATAAAAAGATTAAATAATCAAATCACAATTATTCTTCATACTGTTCGTATTTATACATTCCGACTTCTTTTAATATTTCTACAACATCATAAATGGATTTACCATCTTTTTCATAGCGTTCACTTTCGCCGGGATTATCTTGAGAAAAATAATTCCACGCAGTAATCAGATTATCAGTTTCAGGTATATCAAGAGAATTGAACACATTAATCAATGGCAACAAATCATCTCTTGTATAAGCTTGGATTACATTATATTTATACTTTCCAATCTCTCTGCTGCTTTGTGACAAGACACCGAAATGAGAAAGTCCATCATTGATAAGTATATCACCAAACTTATCCAGTAAATAGAGAATATATTCATCCGTAATATTATTCAGATAATAAACATCCATATGCTTACTTTCTAACTGATAAAATCCTTCTTCATTCATTCCGATTATATTTTCATAGGCAATGTTTGCAGGAATTTCAATAAACAAACAAAATTTGTTACCCTTCTCTATTTTAACAAACTGCTCCATTACTTTGCGGATATTTTCAACACTGATGTTTGCATAAATCCGATTTCCATTTATTTCATATTCTTCTTTAAGTGCAATATTTCCATTAATTTTAGCACCTTTAATTAAATTGAACATATTATCTTTCCTCAATCAAATCGGCTTTTGCCATTCTGTAATATCTTCAGCAATTTCAACTAAATACTAAATAAGTTTTATCATATTCATAATACTCCCTATTCGGAATTAATTTAAAAAAATCACAAAAAAATTCCGATATCGGAATTTTCATTACCTTTTTCATAGGCATATTCCAAATAATATTATATTGAATTAATCATCATATGTTACTCTGAAATAATCCAGATATTTCTTAAACCTATCCTGTGCGGTCAGGCAGGTATCAATCAAAAAACCTTTTTCACTTGACCATTCTTTAAGACCTCTGTAATAAAATAGTTTTAAATCATCATCAATAATAAAAGGAACAATATTATATTTTAAACATTCCTTAAAAAGTATCAGTCTGCCAACTCTGCCATTGCCGTCCTGAAAAGGATGTATTCTTTCAAAATCAACATGAAAAGAAATAATATCTTCTATCGTCTTATCATCCTTGCTGTTATACTTTTCAAGCAGGGACTTGATTTCATGATGCACATTTTCAGGAGAGGTTGTTTCTCTGTCTGCAACCTCATTAGGCAGTTTCTTATAATCACCAACAGCAAACCAGTCCTTACGGCTGTCGGCAGTTCCTGATTTAAGAATAAAGTGCAGTTCTTTAATCAGCTTTTCACTGATCTGCGAATTTGCACAGTCAATGATTTTGTCAATACACCTGAAATGATTTGCAGTTTCAATCACATCATCCACATTAACCGCCTGGTCTGTAATTCCGATTGTATTAGTTTCATAAATAAATCTTGTCTGATCGTGTGTAAGCCTGCTGCCCTCAATATGATTTGAATTATAAGTTAGCTCAATCTGAATTTTGTGGTAAATCCCACCTGTAAGATGATTTTCTTTTTGCTCTTTTAAAATATCAAGAAGAGTAGAACTTTTCTTTTTATTCAACCTTTCAGGTTTAACTGCATTTTCAGGAATATTCCAAATCTTGCCGATAAGAACGGCTCCGTCAACTCTGCCCTCATTACAGTAATTACGAACGCTTCGCTCGGAAACGCCCCATTTTACAGCCATTTGAGAGCTTGTTAAATACTTTTTATCCATAATATCACCAAAATTATTATATCATCTTATCGGCAAAATATCAATATCATTATAAATTAGAGACAAACTTTCTGCCGATAATTGATAAATAAAATAAATAGAGAAAACAAAAAAAGCCAATAAAAATTCCGATTTCAGGATTTTTATTGGCTTTTTTACAGAAATACTCCACAAACTACGCAATTTCTTCAAGATACTTTTGCTTTGTTTCTTCAATATATTCAACAACCTGCTCATAAGCATCCTTGAATTTGAAATTGATTGTTATATTGCCATCCTCATGTACAAGAATTGTATCTACAAGCTCTGTCAGAATCGGTCTTGTGAGCTTTTCAATTCTGCCGTACTGTTTAAAATGCGTAATAAAATCATTCTCTTGTATTATGCCGTTTGAATTGTTTTCAAGTGAGTTCTGCAGTTCCGTAATCTTATCATCAAGAGCCTTAATTCGCTCACTTATCCCCTCTTTAAGCGTCATATACTCTTCTTTGGTAATTGTGCCACTCTTCCAATCAGGGTATAAATCAACCATCATATTTTTATACTTATCACGCTCAGAAATATTTTTATCAAGTGATTTTTGAAGAAGATTTGACTGCATATTATTCTTGTTTTTTAAATCAATTTTTTCTATAATCTCATCAAGTTCAAGAGCCGTATCAATCATCGTCTGAATGGTTACAAGCACTGCCTGTTCCAGCTTATCAATCCTGATGGAATGAGGCGTACAAGCACCGCTGTCCATTTTTCTTGATGTCACACAGCGGTAATATTTATATGTGCCGTAGGAATGATTGTTGGTCTTTTTGCTCATTGCTCTATGGCAATCAGCACATTTTACAAAACCTGCAAACAAATCAACTTCTGTTTTTTTCGGTGCTGTCCGGGTATTGCGATTGAAAAGTAATTGTGCCTTATCAAAAGTTTCTTTGTCAATGATCGGCTCGTGGGTATTCTCAACAATAATCCATTCATCCTTTGGAATGGAACGGCACTGCTTAATCTTGTAGCTGATTGTCGTGTTTTTGCCCTGCACCATATTGCCGATATACATTTGATTGGACAGCATTCGGCGGACCGTAGAATCACACCACAAGCCGTCATTATTTCCGCTTGTGTGCTTATAGTTCCATCCCTTCATTTTTTTATAGGTAGACGGATTCGGAATATCAAACCTGTTCAACTCTTTTGTGATTCCGATAATGCTTTTACCCTCAATAAACCACTTGTAAATCTGCCGAACAATAGGTGCAGTTTCCTCGTCAATAATCAATTTGTGATGATTATCAGGGTCTTTCAGATAGCCGTAAGTCGGAAAAGAACCGATAAACTTGCCTTGCTTTCTGCTGACATTCAGCGTACCACGAACATTAACCGAAGTCGTTGCAGCAACACTCTCATTGATAACATTCTGCACACCGACGGTGATACACTTTGTGGCAGCATTCATACTGTTTGAAATTGAGTCAACACCATTATTGAGCGAAATAAAACGCACCTGTAAGCGAGTAAAAACATCATCAAGATAATGACCTGCATCTGTGTAATTTCTGCCGAAACGAGATAAATCTTTGACAATTACACAGTTGACCTTGCCGTCATAAATATCCGCCATCATTCGCTGAAAGCCGGGTCGGTCAAAATTCGTACCGCTCCAGCCATCATCAATATAAAAATCAACCAATGCAATATCGCTGTGTTGTTTGATATATTCCTTCAAAATTTCACGCTGTGAGGTTACGGAATAGCTTTCCTGCTTATCCCCGTCCTCTTTTGACAAACGAATATAAAGAGCAGCCTGCCAGATACTTTTTCTCTGAGACTGCTCCAAAATTTCCTTATACTTATCCATAGCGTACCTCCATAAATTCAGTTGAACCTATGGCAATATGCAATTTTTCTACACAAGCAGATTATAACATACCGCCATATTATTTTCAATGAGCAAATTTTGTCAATCTGACGAAGTCACAATATTCATTATGGAATCGGATAAATTTTTATCACCGGAGCAGTTGATTTTCACGCCAATATCGCCCACACGGAAAATATACGGATTTTTTATATCCATAAAATATTTTCTTGCACGATTGATAATCGGCTCTTCAACATCAATTTTCAGATTTGTAACATCAGGCAAATCCTTAACTTTGCAAGTATTAAAATCAGCCTTGCGACATTCATCAAGCTGTGATTTCGTAAACATTCTGCCAACACACCTTTCCTGAATTATTGTTGGCACATAATGTAATTTTATGCTGTTAAAATTTACTACCTCACCCATTGTAAATCCCTCCTTTGTGATTTAGTTCTGCTAACTGCAAATCTTTGATGCTGTATGTTCGTTTCGGATTTTATGTTCATTTTCATTTCGTCAACATCATTTAGAATTGTGTTAGCAGTTTTGATTTCAATTCTTAATCGTTTTAGTTTTGAAGAACAACAATCTCTTTCGGATTTTAGTTCTGATATTTTATCAGTATCTTTACATCTCCTTAGCGTATTGTAAATTTTATTTCGCTGATTTCTAATCAATAGAATTTGCTCTTTGTTGTTGTCAATAAACTGCTTTACATCATCTATATTATTCAAAGCATATTTTGAAATCAATCTGACTTGATTTGAGATTTTATCAATCTTTCTCCAAGCCTGTTTCATTTCAGGTGATAAAGGTGGATGTTGTTTCTTTTTCGGCAAGTAACCTAACCGATAACAATAATACAAATACAATGCTTTTAAGCCTGTAATTTTTTTGACTGTTGCAAACGAGCCTTTGAAAATATATTTTTGAGATTTAACATATTTTGTTTTACTATCTCTGTTAAACTTTTGGTATGCAGGAAAAAGCGTAAAGCCATCTTGAGTATTTATCCGTTCAACAACATTGCTCCAATCATAATTTTCACCAAGCATTTTAAGCCTTGTGTTTCTGATGTCATTTATTGAATGAATTGTTGCGTATTTTCTTTCAGAATTGACATTTACAATGTAGCCTTTCTTTCTCATTATCTTTACAAACTCTTTAGGTGTTGAACTAATCCTTATTGCATCATTAATAGCAGTTCGCATTAAATTATACTTTGTAGGCTCGTTGTTCTTTTCTGCAAAGTACAATGTTCTGCTTTGTGATTTTGATTTATTGCTTGTTTCAATAACAGATAGTCCATACTCTTTGCAGATTGTATCTGATGTGTCACGAAGTCTTTGCATTTCTGATTTTGAGTAGTTATATTTCTTTCCATCAAGAAATGAAACTGAGTTAAAACAAAAGTGATTGTGCAGATGCTCTCTATCAAGATGAGTTGACACTATAACCTGAAATCTGTCAGACCACATTTGCTTTGCAAGTTTGACTCCTATCTCGTGACAGAGTTCGGGTGTTACCTCATCAGGCTTAAAACTTTGATAACCGTGCCAAGCAATATACTTATCTTCTTTATTGAATTGCTTTTTAGTGAGTATCATCTGCTGTAAAGCAATTTCTTTTTTACAGTTTATAGCAGTAACAAATTGTTTGTTATTTGTCTTGATAGGATTTGTGTCATATGAGAATACATTTACAAAATCTTTTAACCTGTCATTCAAATTTGTTTTGTCAGGATTTTCTACATAATCAATCAAATCACATAACTTTCCTTTTATATGCCACAAACTTGTTGTTGCCATTATGCAGCCTCCTTTGGTAAAAGCATTTCATTTTGAAATTCAAGTACCCATTTATCAAGGTCAGTACAGGCTTGCAGAATTTTATCATTTCCGTTTGCATTTTCTGTGATACAATCCTGAATTGCATAGTGCTTATTCATCAGTTCCCAAAACCTTTTATCCGGCATAGGCTTTGGCACTTTATTATTAATTAGTGTACTAACTATCTGTGATTGAGTAACTCCACATATTTTTGCATACAACTTCAGTCTTTGACTGTCACCATAATTTAAACTGATACAATGTGTAAATTTTTCTTTCAATTAATCATCTCCATTCTTAAAAGGTCTTAGGGAAAATGTTTCCCTAACATTTTGGATTTATATATAAATCCGATGCTCGCTAAAGTGTAGGACACACTTTTTGCCGTTCTATCTGAATGTAGTTCCTATCCCTTTTCAGCGAAGTTATACCGCTCTATCAATAGATGTCATGGCAGTAATATATCCCATTCAGACGGT
>OFGK01000374.1_pt1 | contig 42961 bp, 55 predicted proteins | sample 1521771 | NCBI WGS metagenome assembly OFGK01 (sample SAMEA3504088, study PRJEB24116) | mouse gut metagenome | biome: mouse gut; feature: mouse-associated habitat; material: faeces | place: Denmark | collected 2011 | reverse complement strand
CAGCCCTTGTAATTGGGGCTATACCGCCTAATCTGAAATTACTTCCCTCTAACCGCAAACCCTTGATTTTCCGGGGTTTTTGAGCAATTTTGATACAGTTTGAACAGCTGATTAACGCTTGCTGAACTGCGGAGCGCGACGAGCTGCTTTGAGACCGTATTTCTTTCTTTCTTTCATACGAGGATCTCTTGTTAAGAAACCTGCTTTTTTAAGAACTGGTCTGTAGTCAGCATCTACCTGAAGTAACGCTCTGGAAATACCATGTCTGATCGCACCAGCCTGGCCTGTATAACCGCCGCCATGTACATTTACAAGTACATCATACTTATCAACTGTATCTGTAGCTGCCATAGGCTGACGAACGATAACCTTCAAAGTTTCAAGTCCAAAATACTCATCTATCGGTCTTTTATTAATTGTAATTTCACCTTTACCGGGCATTAAATATACTCTGGCAATTGATTTTTTTCTTCTACCTGTTCCGTAGAATCTTGCTGATTTAGCCATTTTGATTTTCTCCTTTCAGTCCCTTTTAAAATGTTAATACTTCGGGTTTCTGAGCTGCATGCTTATGCTCAGGACCTGCATATACATAAAGCTTGGTGTACATCTGTCTTCCTAAAGGTCCTTTGGGAAGCATGCCTTTCACTGCAAGTTCTACTACCTTTTCAGGCTTCTTAGCCATCATTTCACGTAAAGTAGCCTGCTTCATTCCACCAACATAATCTGAGTGATGATAGTATATCTTCTGATCCATCTTCCTGCCTGTTACTTTCACCTTATCTGCATTAACAACTATTACATAATCGCCAGTGTCAATGTGAGGTGTAAAGATTGCTTTGTTTTTTCCTCTTAAAACTTTAGCCACTTCTGAAGCCAAACGTCCTAATGTCATATTTTCAGCGTCCACTACATACCATTTTCTTTCAATTGTAGCAGGACTGGCCATAAATGTTTTCATGATATTTCCTCCATTTAAAATTGGTTCTTCCGATATTCTCCATCCTTCTGCCAGATGTCCGGGCCGACAAAAATCTTTTAAATATCTTCAAAGTATCTATTGATAACACCTTATCTAGGGATTGATGCCTTCCGGTGCTTACGCGCACCATAACAGCATCAGATAAAGCATTATTTAACTTTACAACACTGAATAATTATATTATACGCTTCCACGCGTGTCAACCATATTTTCACTTTTACAGTACATTTTCACAGCAATTTAGCCAAGTCATTCATAAGCTGCAGAATATACGCATTTACCGGCAATGCATTTAATCTGCTCCTATCTGACATTTTTGGTAAACCTGCAGGCAGGATACCCGCTGCACCCATAAAACATGCCAAATTTTCCTTTCCGCAACATCAGCAGGCCGCCACATGCAGGACAGATCTGCTCCTCTTCGTCCACACCTTCCTCTTTCTTTTTTTCCATAAGTTTTCCCAATTCTTCATAACAACACTGATTCATCACGCAGTCAAACAATGCACGATGTGCTCCTTCGGTGGCCATGCCAAAATGCGCCGCAATATCCGTAAGCTTATGATGGGATAGTTCCGGAAGACATCTTCTTGCCATATATAAGGTATCAATATAGTCATTTTTAACTTCTTTATCAAAACAATCGTCTACCACATTATAAATAAAATTTAGATCAAAAGTGTGAATATTATGCCCCACCAACACATGATCCCCGATAAAGTCCAAAAAATCCTTTATAGCAGCTTCTATGCCGGGGGCATTTTTTACCATATCATCCGTAATTCCATTTACGGCTGTAGCTCCTGCCGGAATATGCCTCCCAGGATTTACTAAAGTAGAGAACTCTCCCACTACTTCGTGTTTCTTTACTTTAACTGCCGAAATTTCTATTATCGCATCTTTTTCAGGATTGATTCCTGTAGTTTCCAGGTCAAAAACCACATAATTTTCCATATAACTGTTCAGACGCTTTCCTTTGTTCCTCTGTCTCATTTTATCTTATCCTCAAACTCGTATTTTACCAATGTAAGCCCGCAGGCCGGTGCTGTAGCTCCTGCCAAACGTCTATCCTTTGCATCCAGAATTTCTTTAACCTGCTCTGGTTTTAAATTTCCCCGCCCAACTTCTATAAGCGTTCCGGCGATAATCCTTACCATATTATATAAAAATCCATTGCCCTGTACCCGAATTGTAATTTCACTGCCAGCTTTTTCCACTTTCAGCTCATAGATCCTTCTGACAGTAGATTCCACCACTGCCCCAGATGCACAAAAGCTATTAAAATCATGTTCCCCAATCAGAAATTCTGCCCCATGAGCCATCTGTTCCACATCTAAAGGTACATAAGTAAAATAAGAATATAATCTTTTTGTTGGTATTGGAAAAGGAACATTTAATATTCTGTATTCATAAGTCTTCCGGCTGGCGCAGTGTCTGGGATGAAACCCCGCCGGAACTTCTTCTGCGCTTTGAATTTTAATGTCATCCGGCAGCCTTTGATTTAAGGCATAGGGAAATTTTTCTGACGGAATACGTGAGTTTGTATCAAACACCGCTACGTTACATAGGGCATGCACCCCTGAGTCCGTTCTGCTGCCCCCGATTACCTGAATCTCCTCATGGAGAAGTTCTTTTAAGCTTCTATTTAATTCCCCCTCAATAGTAGGCGCATTTGGCTGAAACTGCCAGCCATGATAGGCTGTTCCATCATAAGCTGCTATCAGTTTTATTCTCTTCATATTGTTCCCAGTCTTAATCCCTCATACTGTTTGGGGATTTGCATTGTATCCATTTCCCCTGGCAATGTCCATTCAAGTCTGCTGCTTTACCTTGTCAAAGCAATACCCTGCCGATCACAACGCAAAGCGCCAGATAGCATACAACAACACCATATGCCAATCCATCTCTTTTCTTATAAATAAGAGGCTTCATTTTCGTCCGATGATCCCCGCCTCTGTAGCACCTGGCCTCCATTGCCATAGCAAGGTCATTTGCACGTCTGAATGCTGAGATAAAAAGAGGAACTAAAAGGGGCACAAGGCTTTTGGCTTTTTTAATCAGATTGCCGCTCTCAAAGTCCGCTCCCCGGGCAATCTGGGCTTTCATAATCTTATCTGTTTCCTCAAGCAAAATTGGAATAAACCGCAGCGCAATGGACATCATCATTGCGATCTCATGAACAGGTACTCTGAAAATTCTAAGCGGTCCTAACAATTTTTCCATTCCATCCGTTAAATTATTTGGAGTGGTTGTCAAAGTCATTATGGAAGAGCCCATAATCAGGAAAATCAGCCGGATTGCCATAAAAACAGCCTGCCGGATACCTTCCATTGTAATCTTTATCTTCCAGAAGGTAACAACCGCCTCTCCCGGAGTCAAAAACAAATTAAAAACCACTGCTATGATCAGTAAAAATACAATGGATTTCATTCCTCTAAGCATGTATTTAAGAGGAACTTTCGACAATTTGATCACCATTGCCAGAAAAATCCCTGCAATTAAGTATCCTATTAAATTATCTACTACAAAAAGGGAAACAATAAAACAGATGGTGGTTACCAGCTTAACCCTTGGATCTAACCTGTGAATCACTGAATCTGTCTGATAATATTGTCCCAAGGTGATGTCTCTTAACATTTTTCCTCATTCCTTACAAACAGCCCGCTGTTTATTTCTTTAATGCTTTTAATATTTCATTCTTTGCCTCTGCAATGGTTGTAATGTCAGTATCCACATCCAAACCTCTTTGCTTAAGCTCATGCATAATATAAGTCACCTGGGGTGCCGCAAGCCCAACCTGCTCTAACTCTTTGTAATGTCTGAACACTTCTCCTGGCTCGTTGTCAAATAACACCTGTCCCCGGTTCATCACAATAATCCGATCCACATACCTGGCAACATCTTCCATACTATGCGAAACCAGTATAACGGTAATTCCTGTCTCCCTGCGCAGTTTTGCAATCTGGTCTAAAATCTCATCTCTTCCCTTAGGATCAAGTCCTGCGGTAGGTTCATCTAAAACAAGCACCTCCGGTTTCATTGCAAGCACTCCTGCAATGGCAACCCGTCGTTTTTGGCCGCCGGAAAGATCAAAGGGGGACTGGTAAAAGTACTCATCTTCAAGCCCAACCTGCTTTAATGCAGCATATGCCCGCAGTTCTGTTTCCTTTTTATTAAGTCCTAAATTTTTTGGACCAAAACACACATCCGAAAACACATCAATTTCAAATAATTGATGCTCAGGATATTGAAATACAAGCCCAACCTTGCTGCGTAATTCCTTCTTATTATAATCACTGTCATGAATATCAGCACCGTTATAATATATGCTGCCGCCAGTAGGCGCAAGCAGTCCGTTTAAGTGCTGCACAAGTGTGGATTTGCCCGATCCGGTATGACCGATCAATCCAATAAACTGACCATCAGGTATCACCAGATTAACATCCTTAAGCGCCGCAAACTCCATCGCTGTGCCTGCTTCATATATATAGCTTACATGATCTAAAATTATAGACATTTTTCCTTCTTTTCTGCGCTGTTTTTATTGAGCCTTTCCCTTTTATTTTTTCCTTTTGAAAGTCCCAGCGCCGCTGCTAATTCTTCACAGGATAAAATTCCCTCCGGAATATCAAGCCCGCTTTTTCTAAGTTCATGTGCCAGAAGTGTAACCTGAGGAACATCAAGCCTAAGTTCTTTTAATTTTTCCACCTGGCTGAATATTTCTCTCGGGGTTCCCTCCATTGCAATTTTCCCTTTGTCCATGACAAATACCTTATCTGCATGGATAATTTCTTCCATATAATGAGTAATCAATATAATTGTAATTCTTTCCACATCATTTAAAGCCCGTACCGCCCTGATCACTTCCTTGCGCCCATTAGGATCCAGCATTGCTGTCGGTTCATCTAAAACAATACATTTTGGGTGCATTGCTATAACGCCGGCAATGGAAACCCTTTGCTTTTGCCCTCCGGAAAGCTTGTTGGGCGAATGCTTTCGAAATTCATACATTCCCACTGCCTTAAGGCTCTCTTCCACCCTCTGCCAGATCTCAGCTGTAGGAACACCAAGATTTTCCGGTCCAAAGCCAACATCTTCCTCCACTACCTGCCCGATAATCTGGTTATCAGGGTTTTGAAATACCATGCCTGCTTCCTGTCTGATCTCCCACAGATTCACATCATCAGAAGTGTCCTTCCCGTCAACCCATACTGTGCCTTCAGTGGGATAATGAATAGCATTAATGTGCTTGGCAAGAGTGGATTTTCCAGAACCGTTGTGACCGAGAACCGCAACAAAATCCCCCTGCCTGATATCAAGGTTGACATCGTCTATCGCCCGGGTGATTCCCTCAACATTTCCTTCTTCATCCCTTCTTATATATTCAAATACAAGATTTTTGGCCTCAATAATTCCCATTTGATATTTGTGCCTTTCGTAAAAAGTCTGCTTCACCTGCAATAGTTCTGTTCCATTGTACAAGATATTGTTTTTATTTGCAATAGATTGTGTTATGATGCTTTTATAGTAATTGTTTAGAGCTGATTCTGGAAATGAGGATTGTTATGGATAAATGGATAAAACCTGTATTTTTTTTGGCTTTGATTATTGTATTTTCTTCTGCCGGGATACGTCTTTTGACGAAAGGAGAGACGCTTTCTAATTATGCTGATCAAAATCCAGAAATTGCATATGCAACTCCTGATAGAACTGCAAGTCCCATTGCTTCCACTGATAACACTCCTTCCCCTTTGCCTTCCTCTTCCGATATTTTTTCGGCGGAAAGCAGCGGAGATTTCTCTGCCGGGGATGCTGGCTTGTCACCTGATGAGGCCGTGCCCTCATCCTCACCGGATTCTTTTGTTCCTGTTACTACTGAGTCCTCTGAAAGCACACATTATGAGGAGGGCTTTTTTTATCAACCTTTAACGGATGATGTGATTGCACGAATTACAGGTATTTCTTATCCTGTTTCTGAAACCATAGCTCCAGCACTTGCCATCCCGGCAACTAATATTGTTTCTGATGAAGCGGCCAGCGCACTTGTAGTTTCTTATGATGATCTGCGTTACTTGGGAATTAAATATTATGATTTTAATGGAGATATTCAATCAGGTGAGTTAATCTGCAATAAGGCCATTGCCCAGGATTTAGTGGAAATATTTTATCAGCTTTATTTGAATGAATATCAGATCGAAAAGGTACGGTTAATTGATGAGTATGCAGGAGATGATACTGCGTCCATGCTGGATAACAATACTTCCTGTTTTAATTACAGGGTAGTGGATGGCACTTCAAACTTATCCAGGCATGCCATCGGATGCGCTATTGACATTAATCCTTTTTATAATCCTTACGTTGTATTTAACAAAGATGGAAGCGGTGAAACATATATTTCTCCAAAGGGAAGCGAAATATATGCTGACCGCTCTCAAAATTTTCCATATAAAATTGATGAAAATGATTTATGCTATCAATTATTTAAAGAACATGGCTTTATCTGGGGGGGCAACTGGAATTCCTGTAAAGATTACCAGCATTTTCAAAAGGCAGTAGATTAATCTAACTTATTGCTGTTTACTTTCCAACCACACTGATTGCCTGTATAACAGCGGTTTGATCTGACTGTGATTCTTCACTTGTCTGAATTGTCTCCCAGGTTTTTTCAGAAAATTCTTCCTCAAGTATTTTCTTCAGCAATCTATTCTTAAGCATTTTTTTCCTGTGTCCGGAAATTATAATACAGCCTGCTATGCACAAAACAGCCATAGCAATTATTCCAACAGCTCTTGCTTGCCACAAAGTACTGATGCCAAAGATCATACTTACTCCAAAAAAAGCAAAAAGCAGCACAGCTGTCACAACAGCATAAAATCCATCCCCTTCATTTGATACACTGGCAGCTATGTAAAAATATTTTTCCCTGCTGGTTACTTTTTGCTTACATTCATTACGGATTTCTTCCACAAGAGCTTCTTCACGCCCAAAATTATTTGAAATACTGTCATTTCTTTTTGATTCATTTTCTCTTTTCAATTCTGAATATTTTTGAGATATATGGGGTTTAAGCCTTATTAAAATAGATGCAAGTCCGTTAATCAGGCTGGTAACAAGATCTATCACTGCAAGCAGTAAATTAAGAAATGATTTTAAAAAAGCCTTAATTGATTGATATATATTATCTACCAAAATCTGTCTTCTCCTTTATATTTTTCATCTGTACTTTATTATTAGTTTAGCATTACGCTCCCTTTTCAGCAAGAATAAAAGCGCACTTTGTATAAAAAGAAAAAAGAGCCTGAATTTTCAAGCTCTCTTAATCATTACTTATTAAACAAACTCAAGAACTACTTCCAAAGCTCCGTCGCCTTTACGCTGACCGATCTTGATGATTCTTGTATAACCACCATTGCGGCTTGCATATTTAGCCCCATACTCATCAAATAATTTGGCAACTAAATCAACTTCTTTTGTGCCTTTTTTTCTTCCTGCTTTTGTAGCAGGAATTTCGGTTACAGGATATAAAACCTTAACCATCTGATGTCTTGCATGTAATCTGGAAGGAAGATCCTTCTTGATTTCTTTCTCAACAGTCTCGAATTTGGTAACCTTTTTACCATCTACGACTTCTTTTACTCTCTTTCCATCCTTGTCCTTTACCGGAACTTTGGCGGAAATCTTAACTGTTTCATAATTATCTTTTTCTTTTACTGCAAGCGCAATAAGTCCTTCCACAATTTTCTGAACTTCCTTTGCCCTTGCCTGTGTGGTAACGATTTTTCCCTTATAAATAAGGCTTGTCACCTGACTTCTAAGTAATGCTTTCCTTTGACTTGAGGTTCTCCCCAGTTTTCTGTAACCTGCCATTTTTCGGCTCCTTTCTTTCATGAAGAACTTTCTCTAAAGAACAGTCCCTCTTCTCAATGGGCTTTGTGCCCGTCATGGTACATTCGGCTACGCTCTTTGGACTTACTTACCGAATGCAGTTGCACACCATTTATGAGAACATAGCCTGGGCTCTTTGGACTTACCACACTATGCTTCATCACTAGGATTAAGCTGCAATCCCAATTCTTTTAATTTAGCTAAAACTTCTTCAAGCGATTTACGTCCAAGATTACGTACCTTCATCATGTCTTCGGAAGTTCTGTTGGTTAATTCTTCAACTGTATTGATACCAGCTCTCTTTAAGCAGTTATAGGAACGAACTGACAATTCTAACTCGTCAATACTCATTTCCAATACCTTTTCCTTTTCATCTTCTTCCTTTTCTACCATAACCTCTGCGGTCTTGGCATTTTCGGACAAATCAATGAAAAGACTTAAATGTTCGCTAAGTACTTTTGCAGCCAGACTAACTGCCTCATCGGGTACCAGTGTTCCATTTGTGTAAACATCAAGCGTCAGCTTGTCAAAATCTGTAATCTGGCCGACACGTGTATTTTCAACGGTTACATTAATTCTCTCAACAGGTGTGTAAATAGAGTCTACTGCAATAACACCGATAGGCAAATCTTCGCTCTTATTTTTGTCAGCGCTTACATAGCCCCTGCCTTTTGTGATAGTAAGTTCCATGTAAAGCTTGGTATTTTTTCCGCTTAAGGTTGCAATGGTAAGATCAGGATTGAGAATTTCAATGTCCTGGTCACACTGAATATCAGCCGCCTTAACTACACCTTCTCCCTCATATTCGATATATGCGGTTTTGGGTTCATTGGTTTCACTGTTGTTTTTGATAGCAAGGCTCTTGATATTCATGATTATTTCAGTCACATCTTCCTTAACGCCTTCGATAGAACTGAATTCATGAAGCACTCCTTCAATCTTAACCTGACTCACAGCAGCGCCAGGAAGAGAAGAAAGCATAATTCTTCTAAGGGAATTACCAAGTGTGATACCGTATCCTCTTTCCAACGGTTCAACCACAAATCTGCCATACTTCTTATCTTCAGAGATTTCTGCCACCTCAATATTCGGTCTTTCAAATTCAAACACTGCAAACACCCTCCTTTACGAACACTTCTTTTCGCCCAATAAGCCAGCACGCATGCGTGCCGGCGTTTGGTGATTTTATTTGGAATATAATTCGACGATAAGCATTTCATTAACAGGAACATCAATCATTTCTCTGGTAGGAAGGTTCTTTACGGTTCCCTTAAATGCTTCCAAATCCACTTCGATCCATTCAGGAGTCAGTCTTCCAGCTGTTACCTCACTGATATCTTTATACCTCTGTAAAGATTTGGATTTTTCCCTTATTTCGATCACATCGCCTGCTTTGATCAAATAAGAAGGAATGTTTACTTGCTTGCCATTTACTAAAACATGCTTATGGCCTACAACCTGTCTTGCTTCTCTTCTTGTTCTGGCAAATCCCATTCTGAAAATCACATTATCAAGTCTTCTTTCCAGAATAACCATAAGGTTTTCACCTGTCATGCCTTTCATTCTGTCAGCTTTTTCATAATAATTTCTGAAAGGCTTTTCAAGAACGCCGTAAATGAATTTTGCTTTCTGTTTTTCTCTTAACTGAACGCCATATTCACTTACCTTTTTTCCTGCTCTTGCATTTGTTCTGTTGGATTTCTTATCATATCCTAAAAATACAGGATCAAGACCAAGGGATCTGCATCTTTTTAATACCGGAACTCTGTTTACTGCCATTTTATATTTTCCTCCTGTTATTGTTTACAGCGCCAAAACGCCTTCTTCCAACATTATAATTTAATATCTTGTCTTTGACTTTTTAAACAACGGATGCCAGGCTTTGCCAGCCATCCTTATGTTAACTACACAAAACTTAGTGTTTCTTAGATGACGTTTTTTGTCACCTTAGAAATACTTTTTGTGTTTTATACCCGGCGACGCTTAGGCGGGCGGCATCCATTATGAGGAACAGGTGTTACGTCCCTGATACTGGTTACATCCAGACCGCATGCAGAAAGGGCACGAATTGCTGCCTCACGTCCTGAACCAGGACCTTTTACCATAACGTCTACTGTCTTTAAACCATGAATCATAGCTGCCTTAGCTGCAGTTTCTGCTGCCATCTGAGCTGCATAGGGAGTAGATTTCCTTGAACCTCTGAAACCAAGACCACCGGCACTTGCCCAGCTAAGAGCATTTCCTTCATTATCTGTCAGTGTAACAATTGTATTGTTAAATGAAGACTGAATATGTGCCTGTCCGCGTTCAACGTTTTTCTTGACACGTTTTTTTGTCACTTTTTTTGTAACTTTCTTTGCTGCCATTTAAACTAACCTACTTTCTTTGATATTGTTTGCGTGTTCTACTCGAGAATTATGCCGCCCTGCGGCATCCGTATTTCGTACGAATCAATTCTCTCGTGAAATCATCAGTTAAAAACAAATGTCTGCTTCGCAGCCGCTTGTTTTTCTGCTGATAATTTCTATTTTTTCTTGTTAGCAACCGTACGCTTGGGGCCTTTTCTGGTTCTTGCGTTTGTCTTTGTCTTCTGTCCACGTACAGGAAGACCTTTCCTGTGACGGATTCCTCTGTAGCATCCAATTTCCTGAAGTCTTTTGATGTTCATGGCAACTTCTCTTCTAAGGTCACCTTCCACCATGTAATCAGCGTCGATCACTTCACTGATTCTCTTAACTTCATCATCTGTCAGCTCTCTGACACGGGTATCAGGATTAACCTGCGCTGCTGCAAGAATCTTATTAGCGCTTACTCTTCCGATTCCATACACATAAGTCAATCCAATCTCCACACGTTTTTCTCTAGGTAAGTCAACACCTGCAATACGAGCCATTTACGTTTCCTCCATTTTCTTTCGCGCATCTTCTATGCACTGATACTAATTGATTGGGGCATTCTTTTGCCCAATCGGATTTTCCGATCTTACGCGAAATTTTCGCGTGCGAAATTTTCACGAACCAAGAAGTAATCTCTAAGGCTCTTTCGTACAATTATATAAATCAGTGTATACCTAAAAAAGGCTACACTGCAGCCGCTTCATAATAATTGGACAAGAACCCTCCTGTTTTTATACAGTGGATTATCCTTGTCTTTGTTTGTGCTTCGGATTCTCACAGATCACTCTGATACGTCCTTTTCTCTTAATGATTTTGCACTTTTCGCAAATCGGTTTTACTGATGATCTAACCTTCATGTTAAACCCTCCTTTCAAAAAAGACCGTTTTACATTATATCATGATATATCTATAAATGCAAGGGATTCCTGCATTCATTTTCACATTTATTTCTACTTATCTCTCCATATAATTCTTCCCTTACTCAGGTCATAGGGGGATAGCTCTAAAGTAACCTTATCACCGGGAAGAATACGTATAAAATTCTGTCTTAATTTTCCGCTAATATGTGCAAGCACTCTGTGTCCATTTTCAAGTTCTACCTGAAACATGGTATTAGGGAGTTTTTCTACTACAGTTCCTTCGATTTCAATTACATCAGCCTTTGACATTCGTTACCTCCTCATTCATTCTTATTACAATAAGCTGGCTCGCGCAGCGCGCCAGCGTTTGTTTTAATTGCATATTTAATTTCTTCATTATATATTGTCAGATTTCCTTCAAGCTTCTCTTTCAGCAGTTCACTAATACCGGATTTTACCAGCTGCAGATGTTTTTTTCTTTTTTTCTTTGGCTTTTCAATTCCTCTGCTTCTGCCATCCGCAAGATAAAAAAAATCTTCCTCTTCTTTTACGATCAGATACATCCGTCCTTTGTCATGTCCTGCTTTTGATATGGCAAACATTCCTATCATGGTTTATCTGTTCCTTCCTGCAAGCATCACATTTGTCCCGGCAGCAAAGTAAGGATTTCCGGCGCCCCGTCTGTGATCAGTACTGTGTTTTCATAATGAGCTGAAAGAGAGCCATCCTGCGTAACTACCGTCCAGTCATCCTCCAGCCATTCCACATTGCAGCCTCCCATATTAATCATGGGTTCTATGGCAAGCGTCATTCCAGCGCGGAGTTTAATTCCCTTTCTCCACTGCCTGAAATTTGGTATCTGGGGTTCCTCATGAAGACTTGTTCCAATTCCATGCCCTACAAGATCCCTGACTACACCATATCCATGTTTTGTACAGTATGCATCAATGGCTCCCGAAATTTCATGCAGATGTCTTCCTGCCCTTGCATATTTTATTCCTTCAAAAAAGCTTTGTCTTGTTACCTCTATCAGCCTTGCCGCTTCACTGCTGACCTTACCAACCGGATATGTGCGGGCAGCATCAGAATGATATCCTTTATAAATAAGCCCTGCATCCAGACTTACAATATCACCTTCCTGAAGGATTCTTTCTTTAGAGGGAATTCCATGCACTACCTCATCATTTACGGATACACATATGGATGCGGGATATCCATTATAATTTAAGAAATTCGGGACACATCCGTAACTGCGGATCAGCTTATCCCCCATATCATTAATATCCCATGTGGAAATCCCCGGTTCTATGACTTCTCCAAGCTTTGCATGAACCTGTGCAAGGATTCTGCAGGATTCACGCATTAATTCAATTTCTCTTTCTGATTTGATTGTTACAGCCATCTTAAATCCTTGCCTTCCAGCTTAATCTGTCTAATCTAAAATAGCAGTTATTGCTGCAAACACATCTTTCATGTCTACAGTACCGTCTACTGTCCTTAAAATTCCTTTTTTCTCATAAAAGTCAATCAATGGCTGTGTCTGCTGATGATAAACATCAAGGCGGTTCTTTACTGTTTCCGGCTTATCATCATCACGCAGTACCAGCTCTTTGCCGCAGGCATCACAAATGCCTTCTTTCTTAGGCGGAATATGTTCTATGTGATAAGTAGCACCACAGCTTAAGCAGGCACGCCTTCCACCCATTCTCCTTACAATATTTTCATCCGGTACATCCACATTGATGGCAAAATCGATCTGATCGTCAAGCTCCTTTAGTGCATTGTCAAGCACCTGTGCCTGGGGAATAGTCCTTGGAAATCCATCCAGAACATATCCGCCTGCACAATCTTCTTTTGCCACCCTGTCCAAAAGAATTTTCACTGTAAGTTCATCAGGCACCAATAGTCCCTGATCCATATATTTTTTCGCTTCCATTCCCAGCTGTGTACCATTCTTAATATTCGCTCTGAAAATATCACCAGTGGAAATATGAGGAACGCTGTATTTTTCTGCAATCATTTTGGCCTGTGTGCCTTTACCGGCGCCAGGGGCGCCTAACATAATTATTTTCATAACAAATCCTCCGCTTTGTCAGTAACCCGCAAGGTGGGGCATCAGCACAAATATTAAATAGAGGCAAAGAAAAGCAGTTTCTCTCTATCTTATGCTTTTCTTTAACCTCTAATGTATTTAATAAACAAATGACCTAATCATTCAAAAAACCTTTGTAATTACGCACCAGCATCTGTGATTCAATCTGTTTCATTGTCTCAAGCACTACACTGACAATAATAATCAGGCTGGTCCCGCCGAAGGAAACCGAAGCGCCAAATATACCGTTAAATACAAACGGAATAATGCATACAATCGTAAGACCAACAGCACCGATGAAGATAATATAATTTAAGATTTTTGTCAGATACTCACTGGTCGGTTTCCCAGGTCTGATTCCCGGAATAAAACCTCCCTGTTTTTTCATGTTTTCTGCGATCTCTAAAGGATTAAAGGTAACAGATGTATAAAAGTATGCGAAGAAAATAACTAATACCACGTATACCACTAATCCAATGGAATACACAAGTTCACTGGGCTTACACCAGTTACTGGAACTTAATCCCTTCAGGATATGCGCCCATATGCCTGTACCTGAATAACCAAAAAAACTGCAGACGATTACAGGCAGCTGCATCAGAGATGATGCAAAGATAATTGGAATAACACCAGCCGTATTAATTTTTAATGGAATAGATGAGGTCTGGCCTCCAACCATTTTTCTTCCCTGAACTTTTTTTGCATATTGAACAGGGATTTTCCGAACTCCGTCATTCAAAATAATGACCAAAATTACCATTGCCAGAATAATTGCTAAAATAACAATTGCAGCTACTGCTCCTACGGCAATTGCCTTTCCGTACACAAACTGGTTAAAGAGCCTGTCTATGTCCTGTGGAATTCTGGAAATAATATTGATCACCAACACAATTGAAATGCCGTTTCCAACGCCATTTTCCGTAATTCGCTCGCCAATCCACATAAGGAATGCGCTTCCTGCCGTAAGGGCTACCACAACAGTGAGCTTATTAAAGATGTTATTCACCTCAAGAAGTCCGCTACCGCCAAAGAAAAACGCCATTGCAGAAGATTCAATCAATGCAAGCGCTACTGTCACATAACGAGTAATAGAAGCAATTTTCTTTCTTCCGTCTTCGCCTTCCTTTTGCATTTCCTCCAGTTTGGGAATTGCAATGGTAAGGAGCTGCATAATAATGGAAGATGTAATATAAGGTGTGATATTAAGCGCTAAGATGGACATATTTAAAAATGAACCACCTGTAAAAGCATCAAAAAAACTGAACGCATCACCTGTCTGCTGAGCAAACCAGTTAGAAAAATAGTGTCTGTCCACACCGGGCACAGGGAGCTGTGATCCTAAACGGATCACAACAAGCATACCCAATGTATATAATATTTTGTTTCTAATTTCTTTGATTTTAAATGCATTTTTTAGGGTTGTAATCATATTACATCACCTCTGCACTTCCACCAGCAGCTTCAATCTTTTCCTTTGCAGTCGCACTAAACGCATTAACTTTTACTGTAAGCTTTTTGGTAATTTCTCCATTCCCGAGGATCTTAACGCCGTCTTTAGGATTCTTAACAATGCCGGTTTCAATCAATGCTTCAACATCAACTACGGCACCTTCTTCAAATTTATCATTCAATACGCCTAAATTAATTGCAACGATTTCTTTTGAACTGGGGCAGGTGAAGCCTCTCTTAGGAATTCTCCTGTATAAAGGCATCTGTCCACCTTCGAATCCGGGCCTGGGTGCTCCTGAACGTGCCTTTTGACCTTTATGTCCTTTACCAGCCGTCTTACCATTTCCCGAACCGTGTCCACGACCTCTTCTAAAATTATCACTGTGCTTAGAACCATTTGCAGGTCTTAAATTGGATAATTCGATTGAACTCATTTGTGACACCTCCTTATCTTTTAAACTTCTTCAACTTTTAATAAATGTCTGATCTGCTGAATCTGACCTCTTGTTGCCGCATTATCCGGCAGAGTAATGGTCTTATTCAGCTTTCTAAGTCCCATGGCTTTAACAGTAGCTTTATGCTTGGGAACTGCTCCGATGGGAGATTTTACTAAAGTAATCTTTAACATTTTCTGATCTGCCATTTACGTTCCCTCCTATGCCATAATTTCTTCTACAGATTTACCACGTTTTCTTGCTACTTCCTCAGGTGTTTTCAGTGCATTTAAACCTTCGATTGTTGCAAGTACAACGTTCTGCTTATTATTTGAACCAAGAGATTTTGTACGGATATTTTTAATACCTGCAAGCTCGCAGACGATACGTGCAGGACCACCAGCGATGATACCTGTACCTTCGGGAGCCTTCTTCAAAAGAACTGAAGCGGAACCAAATTTCCCCGTAAAGTCATGTGTAATACTCTTGCTTTCATCAATTGCAACGCAAACCATATTCTTGATTGCATCTTCTTTGCCTTTGCGGATTGCTTCAGGAATTTCCGTTGCCTTTCCAAGGCCGGCGCCTACATGGCCATTCATATCTCCAACTACTACCAGAGCTGTAAAACGCATGTTACGTCCACCCTTAACAACCTTAGTTACTCTCTTGATAGAAACTACTTTTTCTGTCAATTCCATGCCGCTGACATCGATGATTGTATGTCTCATGTTAAGTTTCTCCCTTCCTAGAATTTAAGGCCAGCTTCTCTGGCTGCATCAGCTAATGCTGCGATCTTACCATGGTATATAAAGCCGCCTCTGTCAAAGACTACGGTATCAATACCTTTTTCGATTGCTCTTTTTGCAATCACTGTTCCCAAATATGCTGCCGCATCAACGTTATTGGTCTTTTCAAGCTGCGATTTTACTTCACCTTCTACTGTAGAAGCCGCAACCAGAGTATTTCCAACTGTATCGTCAATAATTTGAGCATACATATGATTATTACTTCTGAATACTGCAAGACGAGGTCTTTCAGTTGTACCGCTAAAGCGGTTACGTATTTTCATGTGCTTTTTAACACGAACTTTTTGTCTTGACTCTTTACTAACCATCTTTACACTCTCCTTATCTATTTCTTACCAGTCTTACCAACTTTTCGTCTGATCACTTCATCAGCATACTTAATACCTTTGCCCTTATAAGGCTCCGGTCTTCTCTTGTCTCTGATTTCAGCTGCGAATTGGCCAACTTTTTCTTTATCAATACCCTTAACAATAATGACGTTCTGTCCTTCCAGTACTGTTTCAATTCCTTCAGGATCAATCATCTCTACAGGGTGGGAATATCCTAAAGATAAGGTTAACTTATTACCAGACTTTGCTGCTCTGTAACCAACACCATTTACTTCCAGTTTCTTTTCATAGCCATCTGTAACACCTTTAACCATATTATTGATCAAAGTTCTTGTAAGACCATGTAAAGACTTCATTTTCTTTAAATCATTAGGTCTGGAGACAATAATTTCTGCTCCTTCTGCCTTGATCTCCATTTCAGCCGGAAGCACTCTTTCCAGTGTTCCTTTAGGACCTTTTACAGTCACTTTGTTATTTTCTGCAATTTCTACAGTTACGCCTGCAGGAACCGCGATTGGCATTCTTCCTATACGTGACATGCCCGTACCTCCTATAATATTTACATTATTTCATGCAACAAACTTGACCGCAAGGTCAACGTTTTTTTACCAAACGTAAGCAAGCACTTCGCCGCCTACCTGTAATTCTCTTGCTTTTTTATCAGTTACCACACCCTGATTCGTGGAAATGATTGCAACTCCAAGGCCTCCAAGCACTTTGGGGAGTTCTTCCTTTCCTGCATAAATACGCAGACCAGGCTTGGAAATTCTCTTAAGACCGCTGATAACTCTTTCATTTCTGTCTGCACCATATTTTAATGAAATACGGATTGTCTTGAAACTTCCTTCATCGATCAGATCATATTTTTTTATATAGCCTTCTTCCAGAAGAATGTCAGCAATTGCCAGTTTCATCTTGGAAGAGGGAACATCTACTGTGTCATGTTTTGCAGTATTTGCATTACGAATTCTTGTAAGCATATCTGCAATAGGATCACTCATTGTCATTTTATTTCCTCCTATATAATATCAATGCAATATCCTCGCCATTTCGCCAGAGCCGCTATTAAAATACTTACTTTCCTGAAATTTGCCGAAAGCAAATTCCGAAAAGCTCTGCCCTGCTGAACTGATTTTTACCAACTTGCTTTCTTCACGCCGGGAATCTGTCCCTTATAGGCTAACTCACGGAAGCAGATTCTGCAGATTCCGTATTTTTTAAGAACAGCATGGGGACGTCCACAAACTCTACAACGAGTATATGCTCTGGTAGAAAATTTAGGTTTACGCTGCTGTTTAATCTTCATTGATGTTTTAGCCATGAACTTACCTCCTTCTATTTAGCAAATGGCATATTAAATAATCTTAATAACTCACGTGCTTCTTCATCGGTCTTTGCTGTTGTAACAAAGATTACATCCATTCCTCTCACCTTATCGATCTTATCATATTCGATTTCAGGAAAGATAAGCTGTTCCTTGATACCCAGTGAATAATTTCCTCTTCCGTCAAAAGAATTAGGATTTACACCTCTGAAGTCACGCACACGAGGCAATGCAAGATTCACAAGGCGATCCAGGAAATCATACATTTTCTCCCCACGTAAAGTAACTTTACATCCGATTGCCATGCCTTCTCTGATCTTGAAGTTTGCAATGGATTTTTTTGCTTTGGTAAGTACCGCTTTCTGTCCGGTAATCGTTTCCATATCCTTTACAGCAGATTCCAATACTTTTGCATTGTCTTTTGCTTCACCAACGCCCATGTTGACAACGATCTTATCAAGCTTCGGCACTTCCATAACATTCTTATATCCGAACTTTTTGATCATAGCATCTACGATCTCGTCATTATAAATTGTTTTAAGTCTGCTCACGCTTCCAGTTCTCCTTTCCTAGAATTAATCGATCACTTCACCAGTTGACTTTGCAAAACGTACTTTCTTGTCATTCTCAAACTTGAAGCCGATTCTTGTAGGCTGTCCCTTGTGAACATACATTACGTTTGAAATATCAATGGGAGCTTCTTTTTGAATAATTCCACCATTCTGGTTAGCTGCAGAAGGTTTTGTATGCTTGGTAACCATGCCGACGCCCTCTACGGTGATTTTATGCTTTTTAGCATCAACAGCAATTACCTTTCCTTCTGTTCCTTTATCCTTGCCGGCAATCACTTTTACAGTGTCGCCTTTTTTAATCTTTAATGTTGCCATACTGCACCTCCTATAATACTTCGGGAGCCAGAGAAACAATTTTCATAAACTGTTTTTCACGAAGCTCTCTTGCTACCGGTCCAAAAATACGTGTTCCTCTGGGAGTCTTATCATCTTTAATAATAACAGCAGCATTTTCATCAAATCTAATATAAGAACCATCTTTACGGCGTGCACCTTTAACAGTACGGACAACTACAGCTTTAACCACATCACCCTTTTTTACAACGCCGCCTGGTGTTGCATCTTTAACCGTAGCAACGATTACATCACCGATATTTGCATATCTTCTTGTAGATCCGCCCATAACTCTGATGCAAAGGATTTCTTTTGCACCTGTATTGTCAGCGACCTTCAGTCTGCTTTCCTGTTGAATCATGCTAATTCTCCTTCCAACTATTTCGCTTTTTCTACGATTTCCACAAGTCTCCATCTCTTGTCCTTGGACAAAGGCCTTGTTTCCATTACCTTAACAGTGTCACCAATACCACACTCGTTGTTCTCATCATGCGCTTTCAGCTTGTAAGTGCTCTTAACGACTTTCTTGTAAAGAGGATGCTTAACATGCTCTTCGATTGCAACAACAATTGTCTTATCCATTTTATCACTGATAACTTTGCCGGTACGTGTTTTTCTTAAATTTCTTTCTTCCACGACTTAAAGTCTCCTTTCTTTGACATTCCTCAAGGCTATATCCTTAAATTTACGCTTCTTTCTGTTTCTGAGTAATTACTGTCTGAATTCTCGCAATATTTCTTCTAACTTCTTTGATCCTTGCGGTATTGTCCAATTGGTTTGTTGCGTTCTGGAATCTCAAATTGAAAAGTTCTTTTTTTGCTGCCACCAGATCCTGTTCCAATGCTGCAGCGGATTTTGCCTGTAAATCTTCTACATACTTGTTAGTTTTCATTTGATGCACCACCTTCCAAGTCTGCCTTAGAAACGATCTTGCATTTGCAAGGAAGCTTATAAGTTGCAAGACGTAAAGCCTCTTTTGCGATTTCTTCGGGAACTCCTGCGATTTCAAACATTACACGTCCGGGTTTAACAACCGCTACCCAGTACTCCAATGTACCTTTACCGGAACCCATACGTGTTTCTGCGGGTTTTGCTGTTACTGGTTTGTCAGGGAAAATCTTAATCCAGACTTTACCGCCACGCTTAATATAACGAGTCATAGCAATACGGGCTGCTTCGATCTGGTTTGACTTTATCCAACATGGTTCCGTTGCAACAATGCCGTATTCACCATAAGTAATTGTGTTGCCACGTGTAGCCTTTCCTTTCATGGTGCCGCGGAACTGTTTACGACGTTTAACTCTTTTAGGCATTAACATTATTTATCGCTCCCTTCCTGCACTTTCTTTTCTTCATTTTTCTTGGTAGGAAGTACTTCACCCTTGTAAATCCATACCTTGACACCTACTTTACCATAGGTTGTGTCAGCTTCTGCAAAGCCATATTCAATATCAGCACGAAGTGTCTGAAGGGGAATAGTGCCTTCGCTGTAGAACTCTGTACGAGCCATATCTGCACCGCCAAGACGTCCTGAAACAGAAGTCTTAATTCCAAGCGCACCTGCTTTCATTGTTCTGCCCATGCAGGACTTCATAGCACGTCTGAATGACACACGGTTTTCAAGCTGCTGTGCAATATTCTCAGCAACAAGCTGCGCATCTCTGTCAGGTCTCTTAATTTCTTTGATATCTACCAATACTTTCTTTCCTGTTAATTTGGAAAGTTCTTTCTTAGTTACTTCAATTTCAGCACCGCCCTTGCCAATTACCACGCCGGGCTTAGCTGTATAAATAATAACTTTTACTCTGCCTGCTGCTCTTTCAATTTCAATCTTGGAAACTCCGGCACTGTATAATTTCTTTTTAAGGAATTCTCTGATGTTATAGTCCTCTATAAGGAAATCAGAGAAATCGTCTTCTGCGTACCATTTAGAATCCCAATCCTTAATAATACCGACTCTTAAGCCGTGAGGATTAACTTTCTGTCCCATATAATCACTTTGCTCCTTTCTTTGTCCCGAAAATGCAAAGCATTTTCGTCAGCCTGCTTTGCAGACTGTTTCCTCCCTATCTTTCATCAAGCACGATTGTAATGTGGCTCATTCTCTTTTCGATCCTGTAAGCCCTACCCTGTGCCCTCGGTCTTATTCTCTTCATTGTAGGTCCCTTGTTTGCATAGCATTCTGCAATATAAAGGTGCTCCGGATTCGGATACTTTGTAGGATCCTGGCTGTGCAGATACTCTGCATTTGCACGAGCAGACTCTAACAGTTTTTTAATGATGCTGGAAGCATATCTGGGATTATACTCTAAAATACCCAGTGCAGTCTCCACATCTTTGCCTCTGATGGCATCTAAAACGAAACATGCTTTCTGAACAGACACTCTTGCGTAAGATAACTTAGCTGAAGGTCTTGTATCTTTCTGCGCATTTCTCTCTCTTTTAATTTGGGATCTATGTCCTTTTGCCATTACTAAAACCTCCTTATCTTACTTTAGATTTCTTTTCGTCTTTTCCATGTCCTCTATAGGTTCTGGTTGCAACAAACTCACCTAACTTATGTCCAACCATATCTTCCGTTACATATACAGGTACATGCTTTCTTCCGTCGTGTACTGCAAATGTGTGTCCCACAAAAGAGGGGAAGATTGTAGAACGACGGGACCAGGTCTTGATAACCTGCTTCTGTCCTGATGCATTCAACGCATCTACTTTTTTCAGCAAACTTGCATCTGCAAAAGGTCCTTTTTTCAGTGATCTAGCCATTTTCTTCTCTCCTCCTTAATTATTTGATGGCCTTGCCGTCTCTTCTTCTTACGATCAGCTTATTAGAAGCTTTTTTCTTCTTACGAGTCTTAAGTCCAAGAGCAGGCTTGCCCCAAGGTGTAGAAGGACCGGGACGTCCGATTCCAGTCTTACCTTCACCACCACCATGTGGATGGTCATTGGGGTTCATTACAGAACCACGAACCGTAGGGCGGATACCCATGTGGCGCTTACGTCCTGCTTTACCTATCTTAATCAGGCTGTGGTCAACATTACCTACAACGCCAACTGTAGCTCTGCAGACAATAGGAACCATTCTCATTTCACCGGAGGGAAGACGAAGGGTTGCATATTTTCCTTCTTTTGCCATAAGCTGTGCACTGTTTCCAGCCGAACGAACCATCTGGCCGCCCTTTCCGGGATATAATTCAATGTTGTGTACCTGAGTACCAACCGGAATTGCTGATAAAGGAAGGCAGTTGCCTACTCTTACTTCAGCTTCAGGACCGTTCATGACCTTCATACCGTCTTTCAGGCCTTCAGGTGCTATGATATAGGCTTTTTCGCCATCTGCATAGCAGATCAGTGCAATGTTTGCGGTTCTGTTAGGATCATATTCGATTCCGATTACTGTTGCAGGAATTCCATCCTTATTTCTCTTAAAATCTACAAGTCTGTATTTTCTCTTAGAACCGCCTCCGCGGTGTCTTACTGTAATTTTACCCTGATTATTACGACCGGAATTTTTACTAAGTGAAGTAACAAGTGACTTCTCGGGTTCTTTTTTAGTGATTTCAGCAAAATCAGAACCGGTCATATTTCTTCTGGAAGGTGTATATGGGTTATATGTCTTAATTCCCATGACTCTTTCTCCTTTCGAATTTCATTTCATATCGCACTTATGTGTGCATAATTATTACTTTACCATTACCATACAGAAGAATGCGCAGCATTCTTCTTGGATGAAACTATAGAAATGCTTAGATGCTGTTCTTTGGCATCTTAGCTTTTCTTTTCATCCTAGAGCCCAGCGAAAATCTCAATTTCCTTACTGTCCTCTGTAAGCCATACGATTGCCTTTTTGGTTTTAGCTGTTTTGCCGTATGTCATACCGCGTCTTTTGGTCTTTCCATCCAGGTTCATAGTGTTTACCCTGGCAACCTTTGCGCCTTCAAACATTTTTTCAACAGCTTCCTTGATCATAACTTTATTTGCTTCAGGATGAACCAAAAAAGTATATTTCTTTTCGCCCATGCCAGCCATACTCTTTTCTGTAATGACCGGTTTAAGGATAACGTCATAATACTCAATTGCTGCCATTATGCAAACACCTCCTCAATCTTTGCCACTGCATCCTTGGTAAGAACCAGCGTATCACCTTTCAGGATATCGTAAACATTGATCAGCTCAACCTGTGTTGTACCAACAGTAGGAAGATTTCTTGCAGACTTAATTACTTTTTCATCCTTATCAGCAAGAACAACCAGTGCCTTGTTTACCTTTAAATTATCCATAACTGCTTTAAACTTCCTGGTCTTGATTTCATCAAGCTTCAGTTCATCCAAAACAATCAGTTTGCCGCTTTCCACCCTGCTTGTAAGAGCGGATTTAAGCGCTGCTCTTTTTTCTTTTTTGTTTAGTTTAAATGAATAGTCCCTTGGAACAGGTGCAAATACAACACCGCCGCCCTTCCACTGAGGGGATCTTGTTGAACCCTGTCTTGCATGACCGGTTCCTTTCTGTCTCCAGGGCTTTCTACCGCCGCCGGATACTTCAGAACGTGTTTTTGCTTTCTGTGTTCCCTGACGCTTATTGGCAAGATGCTGTACAACTGCCATGTGTACCAGATGTTCATTAACTGTAACACCAAATACCGCATCATTTAATTCAATTGTGCCAACTTCTTTGCCTTCCATATTATAAACAGATACGTTTGCCATCTGAATAATCCTCCTTTCATCAATTAGCCACAGTCTTAACAGTTTCTTTAATTGTAACTAAGGCTTTCTTAGGTCCGGGTACCGCACCTTTAACAAGAAGCAGATTCTTTTCAGCATCCACTCTTACCACTTCAAGGTTCTGTACTGTAACCTTTACACAGCCCATGTGGCCAGGCATTCCTTTTCCTTTAAACACACGGCTCGGTGAAGAGCATGCGCCATTGGAACCCTGATGACGATGGAACTTGGAACCATGGGCCATAGGACCTCTGTGCTGTCCATGTCTCTTGATCGCACCCTGGAACCCTTTTCCCTTGGAAACAGCAGATGCATCAATCTTATCACCAACTGCAAATATGTCAGCCTTAATCTCGCTTCCAAGTGTATATTCCCCGGCATTTTCAAACTTAAATTCTCTAACATATCTCTTGCAGGAAACTCCTGCCTTGTCAAAATGCCCTTTCATAGCCTTGTTAACGCCATGTCTGTGGATAACTTCCTTTTTACCGGTTTTGTCTTTGTTAACGATTCTTTCTTTCTTATCAACAAAGCCAACCTGTACCGCACTGTAACCGTCATTGTCCACTGTCTTGATCTGTGTTACCACACAAGGACCAGCCTGAAGTACTGTTACAGGAACCAAGCTTCCGTCTTCATTAAAAATCTGTGTCATTCCAAGCTTGGTAGCTAAAATACCTTTTTTCATTTTTATACCTCCATTTGCCTCTACAGCGGGCCTCTATCGGGCCATTCTAGTTTAATGGTTATTGCAAGTGTTATTTACTTGTGGCAAGTGTTATTTACTTGCTTTCATCTTGATATCAATATACACACCGGCAGGCATTTCCAGTCTCTGCAATGCATCTACCGTCTTAGGTGTAGGTGTGATGATATCGATCAGTCTCTTATGGGTTCTCTGCTCGAACTGTTCCCTGGAATCTTTGTATTTGTGAACCGCTCTTAAGATTGTAACAACTTCCTTTTTAGTAGGAAGGGGTACCGGTCCGCTCACCTGTGATCCATTCTTCTTGACTGTTTCGATGATTTTCTTGGCAGATGCATCAACCAGCTGATGATCATAAGCCTTGAGTGTGATTCTCATTACTTGACTTGCCATAAAAAAAGTCGCCTCCTTTTCGCACTTTTAGAATTTAAGTACGACAAGCGGTGACTGTACACTCTTCCGTGCGTGTCCTGTTTTTCTAAAACAAGGGGTAATATCTTTTCGAACTACCCTGATGTCTGTTTTATGCGGATTCATTTTGCCTCCGCACACTTTACAGTTTGCTTAACGCACGTGTCTCTGCTCCTTGGCAGACTAATTTCTGTACAGTGACTTGCCGTCAGGTTCTTAGGTCTGGCAGATACCAGCCTCTTGACATTCGCTCCACGGAAAACCTGCAATGCTTTTCAGCACAGCAGCAACCTCACGCTTCATAGCTATCATGCCACAGCACTTGATAGTATACATGATGTTTTCCAATCATGCAAGTGTTTTTTCATTTTTTTACAGTTCAGCCATGAAATATCTGCAATAGGGCGTGAATGCTTGCATTCTAAGCACTGTTGCAGATATTTCATGAGCGGAGCGCCTCATTTATGAAATAAAAGACAAGCCACGTTAGTGGCAACGGATGCGCAGCAGACGCTTTTATGAATAATGAGGCTGCTGAACTGTCTCCTTCCTCTAATTCACTTTTCCACCATTCCATCCGCCCAGCGCCTCATTTATGAAATAAAAGACAAGCCACGTTAGTGGCGACGGATGCGCAGCAGACGCTTTTATGAATAATGAGGCAGTCGTCAACTATGCAGGCTAACTTAAAAAGCAAAACTGCACAACGCAAAATATTGTATCTAAACTATGCCCTCTTCAGATTTTATACAGTATATTGTACTTCTTAACATTTCTTCTATCACAAAATCAATTATTTTTCTATATCCTGCCAATAAAAATACTGTTGTATCCAAAAACTAACTATGCTATAACTTTTTACATCACTTCTATATATAAATGTAACCATTCTTTCAATAGTATCAAATTATTTTCTTAAAATTTCTTTTCAAGGAGGACATCCTATGTCTAAAGCCACGACTACTTTATTCACTCCCCAGGCAGCTCCGCTTCCTGATTTCCCTTCTCAGGAAAAAGTAGAATTTTACTTAAACAGCCACCCCTGTGCATGGAAAATCTATTCTGAACTGCCATCTAATTTAAAACAAGAATTAATTGATTTCTGCACTGGAAAACACGGGCTGAAAGTAACTTATGATCCGGTCTTTCGACGGATTTTTAATCCTTCCCTTTGCCATAGCCGATTGGAAGCACTTCTGTCTGCCATATTAGATCGTCCCTTACGAATTATCAAAGTAATTCCCCGGGAAGGTATGCAGCTAAATGAACAGGCTAGTTTCGTTGTGATAGATGTACTCGTCCAGTTGGATGACGGTTCTTTTGCAAATGTAGAAATGCAGAAAATTGGCTACAGCTTTCCTCTTGCCCGGGCTGACTGCTATGCATCGGATATTATAATGCGTCAGTACTCACAAGCAAAACAAGAGCAGGGAAAGACTTTTTCCTTTCAGAATCTGCATAAAGTCTACTGTATCATTCTTATGGAAAAAAGTCCCCGGGAATTTCATTCTGTCAAAAATAAATATATCCACAGACGTACTTCTTCATTTGACACCAATATTTATCAGAACTCCTCCGGTCTGCATGAAGATATCTTTATTTGTCTTGACAGTTTCCATTCTATCGTACATAATATAACTAAAGATAGTACTAATTTAGAAGCATGGCTCACCTTTTTAAGTGCCACTGATGCAGAAACTATCACTTCACTAATTAATGCTTTTCCATGTTTTGCTGCTATTTATCAGGAAATTACAGATTTCGTCAAAAATCCCGAGGAGATAATGAATATGTTGTCAGAAGCGCTTTACATTATGGACAAAAATATGGAACGATTGATGGTCACAGAACTTCAGGAGGAAGTAAATGCTTTAAAGGCTGAGCGGGATGCAGCTATGACTGAGAAACATTCCATTATTTCTGAAATAAATTCCGTTATGAACGCAAGAAATTCTGCCATAGCTGAAAGAAATTCGGTTATAACTGAAAGGGACTCCGCCATAGCTGAGAGAGATTCAGTTATAACCGAAAGGGACTCCGCCATAGCTGAGAGAGATTCAGTTATAACCGAAAGGGACTCTGCCATAGCTGAGAGAGATTCTATCATGGCAGAATACCTTGCTGTCAGCACAAAACTGCAACGAATTCTCGATTTTTTAAAATCTCACGGTTATCAGGAGGAAATATAAGTTAAGCAAAAGTACTGTTATTCAACTTTCTTTTGACTGACATCCTCAAATTCCCGTATCATTTCGTCGCTGGGTGCCTTTGTCAATAAACTAACCGCCACAATTGCCGCTATGCTGACCGCAAAACCTACTGCCAGAGAATACAGCCCTGTAGCTGTGCCAAGTGTCTGGCCGCTGGCAAGTGGAATATAATCCCAAACCAGAACAGTAACAGCTCCTGATGCAATTCCTGCTGCCGCTCCCGCAAAGTTTGTCCTCTTCCAATAAAGAGAAAGCAGTACGGTTGGCCCAAACGCTGCTCCAAGTCCGGCCCACGCATTGGAAACCAGCCCCATAATGGAACTGTTGGGATCAAGAGCGATTAGATATGCCAAAACAGCAATCACAAGAACCGTGATGCGGCTGATCCGAAATACTGTCTTTTCGGAAGCATCCTTTTTTATAATCCCTTTCACCAGATCTTCCGCTACACTGGATGCACTTACCAGGAGCTGGGAATCTGCTGTTGACATAATTGCCGCTAAAATACCGCATAGAAAAATACCTGCAATAATTGGAATTTTCACGTCCTCAGTAAACAGCTTAATAATCATATTAATAAATACTTTTTCTTCCTCCCCACCGGCAAGTACCGCAGGATACAGGTAGGCACGTCCCACAATTCCAATCACCCACGCCAGCACCAGAGAAAGAAATACCCATATAATTGCAATTCCTTTAGATTTATTTAACTCCTTTTCATTCTTGACCGCCATAAAGCGGACTAAAATATGAGGCATACCGCAATATCCAAGTCCCCATGCCAGTCCCGATATAATATCTACCGCCCGGTAAGGTTCACCTCCATTGCTGAAAAGGCTTAAAAATGAACCTGCCCCGCCTGCTACGCCGCTCATTTCAATATTGGATAAAACACTGTCAGGACCAATCAGCCCTAATGCAACTACAGGTACTACTAAAAGAGCCACCAGCATAAGTGTGCCCTGGATAAAATCTGTAGTGCACACAGCCATAAAACCCCCCAAAAAAGTATAAACCAAAATAACGATGGCTCCAATGGTCAATGCAATCTTATAGTCCACACGAAATACTGAATTAAACAGTTTTCCACCTGCCGCCAGTGCTGATGCCGTGTATACCAAAAAGAAGATTACGATTGTTACCGAAGAAATAAAAAGCAAAATTCTTTTTTTATCATGAAATCTGTTTTCAAAATAAGTGGGCAGTGTCAGGGCGTTATTTGCACGAATTGTATATCTGCGGAGTCTCCCCGAAATGAAAAGCCAGTTAAGCACCGTTCCTATAAACAACCCAATGGCAATCCATGCCTGGCCTGTCCCTAACGCATAAACAGAGCCGGGAAGCCCCATAAGCAGCCAGCCGCTCATGTCCGAAGCCTGTGCTGACAAAGCAGCAACCCATCCGCCAAGTTTCCTGCCTCCTAAGAAATAATCCTCCGTACTATTATTCTTTTTTGCATACATTGCACCCACTCCCACCATAAGCAGAAGATACAGCGCAAAGGCAACAATAATCCATCCAAGTGAATCGCTCATAATTAACCTTCCTTTCATCACAGCCTGCAAATCCACATTCACACAAGCCTGCAAGTAAAAATAGATCCCCGCCGATATTTATCCGCGTGTCCCTATATACTATATATGAGCGAATCCTATCCGTCAACCAAAATTTTATCATAGTACTGTGGTAAAGTGCCTTGCTCAGCGTATTTTACATCTCCCTTAGTGGAATGTTTGATCCTGTAAAGAACCTCATCTGCCTTTGAAATTGTTTCTGAAATATGGTCATCATCCACAATCCCTTTTACATCGGCTATCCCTATGGAACAGGATAATTCCTTTTCTTTCGGAATCACAATATCTTTCTTAAGCATTTCTGAAATAATATCTGCAAATCCCTTCTTTTCTTTAATCATGCGCAGAATACTTCTGCCAAGGGCCAATGTACTTTCTTTTGCTACAAACTGAAAACTAATCAGAAACTCATCTCCGCCATATCTGGTGGCAAAACCCCGGTCCTTGGAAATCTGCCGCAAAATTTCCGCCACTTCCTTTAAAATCCGGTCTCCCACTGCATGACCAAAGGTGTCATTATAATATTTAAAATTATCCAGATCAATATATAAAAAAGTAATGTCTCTGGTAATTTGATTTTGTATCCAGTCTTTTATCCTCTGATAAAAACCATCCCTGTTGTAAAGTCCTGTTAAATAATCAGTAATCGCCGATTTTTCAAGCCTGCTGTTAATATTTTTTATCTGTTCTTCATTCTCCAGCTTTTCAATTGAATTCTGCAACTGTAAAAGCACCAGATTGAAAAAATCCATATCACTTTCATCCAGCATAAATTTAGTCCGGGGTGCATTCCAATTATCCTTCATGAAAATGTAAAGAATAAATACACTATTTAAATTTTCATTAATATAGTAAGGAATACACACCATAGAACAGATCTGCATAACTCCAAACAAAGAAAGAATGCGATTGTATTCCATATAATTTTTCTTAAGTTTTGAAGTCACAAATCCGGAACGGTGTACCAAAAAGTACTTTGTAATTTTCTCAATATCCTCATCACTTAAAGCTGCCTGCTTTGTATCAAAGCATATCTGCGGCCTGCCTTCCTTATACCTAATATATATCATGGCATCTATGCTGAAATTAAGCATAAATGTATTCAAAGAATTTTTAACCAGCTCTGAAAAGCTCTTGCCTGAAATATCAATCATCTTCTGCCATGAGGAAATAAATTCCAGACGTTTTTTTAAAGCGGCATAGTCTTTAATGGTTCCTGCCTGCTTTGTTGCAGCCTGAATTTCCTGAAGCGTAACATCTGATAGCAGAGCTGCCTTTTTATGCTCCCTGTTATATACGATTCCCTGCCGGGCTGCTTCCAGCATATGCTGTTTTTCCAAAACACCGCACTGCTTTGCATAGCGAATTCCCTTCTCCAGTTCTTCTAAAGCTTCTTCTTTCCTTCCCAGCTTCCTTAAAAGCTCCGCCATAGTGATTTCATACATAACCACGCTGAAAAACTGAAATCCGGTACTTCTTTCCTCATAGATACGGGCACGTTCCATATACATGCGCGCCTCTTCCAGTTTGTCTTTATCCATCTCCACAAGCGCACTGACATAATAATATAGAAACAAATCATCATCACATGCGGTATAGGAAGCATCCAGTTTTCCGCCCTGAATTTTTTCTTCCACAGAGCGATCCAAAATATGCCCCAAAAACTGTAATGCATTGTCCAGGTAAATTCTTGTATCATAGCTTCTTGCAAGCCTGTGGCTGCAAAGCGCTAAAAGTCCGAATACCTTGGAAATATTACAGACACGCAGATCATTTAAATGCAGAATATTTATAATTTTCACACAGCTTTGCAGGTATTCAAAAGCTGTTTCGTTCTCATCTGCAAGCAGGCAATTGACTGCCATATTATACAAGGTTTCACCCACATAATTTATCATGTTCAATCGATAATAAATAAGGATTGCCTTATTGTAATACCGGTTCGCTTCCTCATACTGCTCACAAGCACAGCAATTGTATCCCAGGCCATTATATATATCAGCCAGTCTGACCGAGTCCTGTTCCCCCACAATCTCCATAGATTTATAATAATAGTGATTCGTCACCTCATACAAACCATACAGGGAGGAAAGCATAATATTTTTCCGGTATGCGATCAGAAGCAGATTTTCATTTTCCAGCTTTTCAGCAATTTCTATCCCCTTATTAAAATGAATCAGGCTGTCTTCAAACTTTTTATCTCCGCCCAACAGTCCGGCATCATTATCATAGGCAAAAATGTAGGTATACGCCAAATGGTTTTTGTACCCGTATTTTTTCGCCTGTTCCATAAAGACTGGTGAAACATCTATATCCGAAACGCAAAAGAAAATATTGTGCCAGCCTGACATTCTCGTCATTACTTCCAAAAGTTTTGCCAAAAACTCATGATATTCATCCAACGTTTCTTTTGCAATTTTCATACAAGTATCAGCACATTCTTTGGCAGCATTTAAATTACCACTGTACATCTGCACCTGCCCCAGAATATAAAAATACCAGAATTTTTTTCCGGCAGATTTATCCTTGTCAGGAAGAAAATGAAGATTATCACATAAAAGCAAAGCCTTTGGCATATCAGAATATATCGAAATCAGGGCATACAGTATGTAAAATTTAAATACACTATCCTCTGCAACTGAAAGCTTTTCCACTTCTATTTTGTGATAAATAATAGACAGATAATACTGGGCCTGTTCATAGTCAAGAAGGTAATACATATTGTGCAGCTTTACCAGATATTCTTCAATATGGCTGCTTTCGAAATGAAAATGAGTATGTTCCTCTTCCACTTCAATTTCTTCTTCCGTGCCATCTACAATGCAGTTATAGTCCTCCAGTTTTTCCAGAAAACGTTCCCATGTTTCCACCATATAAGGCGGCTGCGAATGTAGTTCATTAAATGCCCCATAGACAAAAATATTTTCATGCCCTGCCTCTAAAAGATCCAGCAAAAGCAAAATTGCAGACCTGGGTGCCATATTCATGTGATCCAGCATAAAAAGCATGGGATGTTTTTCCGACAACATAGTAAGAGCTGCTTTCATTGATCTTAATATCTGCTGCTTTTCATAACCGATTTCATCAAGTATAATTTCTTCTTCTCTTTTATAAAGAGGGTTGCTTACCATATTGACAAAAATAGAACGATGTAGTGGATAAACAGGAAATTGGTCAATAAATTCCTCCGGCGTTTTGTCACTTTCAAAGATTTCATAAATATTTTTTATCACATTGACAAACGGTTCAAAAGTTTCTATCATTTTCGAACCGTTAAAATGCTGATGACACACATACATGCCAGGGTACGCTTCCTGGGCGGCCCGAACATCATCATCTGTTATTGCAACTGCATTGTAATGTCTTACAACCGTAAATTTCTTTGTCTGTGATCCTTTCAAAAGATTTTTTACCATCGGAGCTATGTATGTCTCGTAATAAGTTCCCATAATATGCCTCTCTCTATTGATACAGCATGAATAAAGTTTTATTTTATGGCGTCTGCCTTTATCAGATATCATATCACGAAACTTTACGAAATGCCATAAAAACAACAACATCAAGTCCATTCAGAAAAACAATTTTATACAAAAATAATTCCGGCGGCCTTTTGGCGCCGCCGGAATTAATCACTTATTTTTATTGTGTTCTTTAACTTACAATTACATTCCGCCAAATAGTCTTAATACACCTGAACCATCCTGCATCTTCCGACGCATCATATCCATGCGGTAGTCCTGAAGCAGTTTGTTTTTCTTCTGTTCTGAAACTGCCTTTGGTACATCCAGATCTTCTATGCGGCTTCTGGATGCCACAAGATCAAGGGAAGTTCCTTTATTATAATTGTAAGCATGTTCCAGAGCATTGGTGCCTGCTCCTGTGCGGCTCCTTGCCGTGCTGATCTTTTCCATAGCAGCATCAATGACTCCAATGTCAAATTTACCTGTGACATTGTATCCTTCAAGGCCAAGAGACTTAAGCGTTACATTCTCCATGTTGATCTTTAAGCCTTTTCCATCCGCACTGGCAGCGATGTCCATGTCTGCCATACTTCCGTCCATCAGCTTCATCTCATTATATTGTGTGCCTACTGCCGTATCCTGAATATCTGCCAAAAGCTGATCAACCTCGGCCTGAATCATCTGCTTTTCGGAATCACCATACATTCCATTAGATGCCTTAACACTAAGTTCGCGTATTCGCTGCAGAGAATCCTGCATTGTTCCAAGCGCCCCGTCCTGAATATTGGCAACGCCAATTCCATCCCGAATATTTGAAGCGCCCACATCCAGTCCCTTGCTGTTTCTCTTCAGCAAATTGGCAATGGCAAGACCTGCTGCATCATCTGAAGCTTTCTGAATTTTCTTACCACTGGCTATCTTTCCATATATGGAATTTACCCTTTGCGCATATGGTACATTTTGTACACTTGAAATTCTCACGAATACTCCTTTCCTGTGCTTTCCACCGCCTGCACATTTCTTAAAACCTACTTTTATATATATAGTATAGTACATTTATATTTCCAGTGCAAGACACTAACTGGAAATTTTTGTGGTAATAATTATGTGAACCAAAACTCCCAGGCAGTCTTCAGCCCATTTATTGACACAATTACCGCTTTCAACATATAATCTCTATAGATCAAGGATTTTAACATCCCAATCATTTTAAGACAAAGGAGAAAACCATATGCCTAAAGTAACCCCTTTTCAAAGCCTCAGACCAGTTCCAAATCTGGCCCCGCGCATCGCCGCACTTCCCTATGATGTATATAACCGCAGGGAAGCCTTATCTGAAGTCCAAAGAGAACCACTCTCTTTTTTAAAAATAGACCGGGCAGAAACCCAGTTTCCTGATGATGTAGCCACTTATGATCCCAGAGTATATGAAAAAGCAAAGGAACTTTTGGATGGTATGATTGCTGACGGTTCTTTTATAATGGAAGAAACGCCATGTTATTATATCTACGAGCTGGTCATGGATGGACGTTCCCAGACAGGGATCGCGGCCTGTTCTTCGGTGGATGACTATCAGAATCAAATTATAAAAAAGCATGAAAACACCAGAGAGGAAAAAGAACTTGACCGGATCAGCCACGTGGATGCCACCAACGCCCATACCGGTCCCATTTTTCTGGTATACCGTTCCGTCCAGAAGATCAATGAAATCGTATCCTCAGTTAAAACAGAAACACCACTTTATGATTTCACTTCTTCTGATAATATCACTCACAGAATATGGCGCATTTCAGAAAAAGATCTTCTTGTACAATTAGAAACGCTATTTGAACAGATTCCCTGTACTTATATCGCTGACGGTCACCACCGTTGTGCCTCCGCAGTAAAAGTAGGGCTGAACAGACGCACCCTTTATCCTGATTATACCGGTGAGGAAGAATTCAACCGCTTTTTGTCCGTATTGTTTCCTGATGACCAATTGTATATCATGCCTTATAACAGAGTAGTCAGGGATTTAAACGGATTATCAAAAGAAACCTTTTTAGACGCTGTAAAAAACGCAGGATTTGACGTAGAATATAAAGGGCAGGCACAGGTATCCCCCGGTAAAAAAGGCACCTTTGGCATGTATTTAAATGATGGCTGGTATCTGCTTACAGCCTCTGACGCGCTTTTTTCCACCGATCCCGTAAAAGGACTTGATGTCTCCATTCTTCAGGATCACCTGCTGGAAACAATTTTAAACATTAAAGATCCCCGCACTGATAAGCGCATAGATTTTGTAGGCGGGATCCGGGGACTTGACGAGCTGGAACGACGGGTGTCTTCCGATATGGCCGTAGCATTTTCCATGTTTGCCACCTCTATTGAAGAATTATTATCCGTGGCAGATGCCGGACTGTTAATGCCTCCTAAATCTACATGGTTTGAACCTAAACTGCGAAGCGGACTGTTTATACATAAGCTGTAAATCCGCACTGCCAGCCCCGCCAGGGCATTTTAGCAATAAGCATATAAAAAAGACAGCAAATAACGGATGGCGCACGACAGCCATCCGTTATTTTTATGCTTTAAACAGCGTTCCCACTTTTTTTCCATCCAGTATTCTGGTAATATTTACCAGATCATCTCCATTGGCAATTACCATATCAACGCCCACTGAATTGGCAATTTCAGCCGCTGCAATTTTGGTCGCCATGCCTCCGGTGCCAAATTTAGTGTCAGCTCCCTTTGCCATGGCAAACAGCTTATCATCTATTTTTTCCACACAACTGATAAATTCCGCCTCTTCATTATTACGTGGATCATCTGTATATAACCCGTCAATATCTGATAAAAGAATCAGCATATCTGCCTGCACCATCTGGGCAACTGTTGCTGAAAGGGTGTCATTGTCCCCAAAATTTTCATCCTGAATCTGATCGGTGGATACCGTATCATTTTCATTGACAATAGGAATCACTCCCATATTCAAAAGCTCCAGAAAAGTATTTTCCGCATTCTTCCTGCTAATTTCATTTATCATGGTTCTTTTTGTGATCAGGATCTGGGCAATGGTTTGGTTGTATTCTGCAAACAGCTTTTGATAAATCATCATAAGCCTCGCCTGTCCCACTGCCGCACATGCCTGCTTTTTTGAAAGACTCTTTGGCTTTTCCTTGATTCCAAGCGCTTTTCTTCCTGCTCCAATAGCGCCTGAGGATACCAGTACGATTTCTTTATTTTGATTTCTGATGTCTGTTAAAACTCTTGCAAGCTTTTCCATCTTAATTAAATTCAAATGCCCTGTATCCACATGAGTAATTGTAGAGGTTCCTATTTTTACTACAATTCTCTTTTTTCTCTTTAAAAATTCTCTGTCCATTTTTCCTGCGGTCCCTTCACCCTCTTGCGTTTTTCCTTCTATCCGGTCTTAATCTCTCCTGACTCATCATACCATGACTTTTTACATTTGCAATGGAAAATTCATATGTTCTAAAAACAATTCCTGAAAAACAGGCTCCCCTGCTAATTCCACATGGACAATCTGCTCCTTTTCTTTCCCTGTCTGCTCCTGCATTTTTTTGGAAAGTAAAGCCATTGCAGCGCCTGTTCCCGCCAAATTTCCGGCCTGAACAAACTTTTTTCTGTCTATATCCGGAAACAGCCCTGTTTGTATTCCACTTTCAATTCCAATATAGGAGCCAAACGCCCCTGCCAGATAAACATAATCCAGCTCTTCCACCTGGCAGCCGGCCTTTTTTAGTAAAGTCTCCATCCCGGAGCGTATGGCGCTTATCGACAGCTGTAACTGCCTCACATCTCCCATCGTCAAATAAACCGGCTGGCTGGAATCAGTTAATAGAAAACGCCTTTCCCCACCATCTTTCGCCTCATCTAAAATTCTACCGCAGATTCGTCTGGGTACCCCCGCTTTTTCCGCCTCCTGTGCACTTCTCATATAGCCGGTGTGGTCCAGAACGCCGATCCGGTAAAGCAGGGCAAGTGCATCCACCAGTCCGGAGCCGCAGATCCCCAGGCTCCGCCCGCCTTGGATCACTCTTACCGCAATATCCTGCACGGGAAAGCTTCCCGCTAAAGAAACCATATCCACTGCTCCTTTTACTGCCCGCATCCCCTGACTGACCGCGCCTCCCTCAAGGGCTGGTCCTGCTGCCGCAGAGCAGGCATATTTCCCTTTCCCACATTGCAGAATTATCTCTCCATTGGTGCCGATATCTACTGCCAGAAAATTTCTCACCGGTTCCTTTAAGTTTACATAACTATAGACCATCATTGCATCCGCCCCAACAAATCCGCCAACAGGCGGCAGTATGATCATCTGTGCCTCCTTTAAAAACCGAAAACCAAGGCTGCCTCCCTTTCTTAACTCTGTATCAAAGTAATCCGGTTGAAAGGGTGCCTGAGATAAGCCCTGGGGCTTTATTCCAAGCAAAATTTCACACATAGCAGTATTTCCTGCAAAAGTAACCTTCCTGACTTGTTCTTTCTTCAGCAGTCTCATCTCTTTTAATGCATCTTCTTCTGCCATCCTGACCAGATGCTCTGCCATTTCATCCAGACGCTCAACCAGCAGTTTTTGCATCTTTATTAGATTTTCCTTATCTTCCACAGCAGACTGAATCCTGCTGATTACATCTGCGCCAAATGAAGCCTGGGGATTAGCACCGGTTTCCGCACTTAAAAGTGTTCCATCCTCCAAATCCCAAAGCATACCTGCAAGGGAAGTAGTTCCCACATCAAATGAAATTCCCATCCCCTTTTCAGGCTGAATTTCAAACCCCTCAGGAAAAGAAATTCTCACCTGTTTATTGGTATTTAATTTTTGGTAGATTCCACACCCATCGCAGCTTTCACGCCGGCATCCCGGGCATCTTTTTTTTTGGCTTTTCACTACTGCACCTCCTATATTTTATAGAAAGTTCTTGCTTTTTCAAAAACATTTCTCTATTATCTATAGAGTATATAATCAAATATATCATCACGAAGAAAAGAGGAAACACCATGTGGATTGCAGATAATTGGACCGAGTATGAAGTAATAGACACCTCCTGCGGGGAGAAACTGGAGCGCTGGGGAGATTATATTCTGCTTCGTCCTGATCCACAGGTCATTTGGAACACTCCCAAAAAAGACTCCCGCTGGAACCGGATAAACGGACACTATCACCGCAGCACAAAGGGCGGCGGCGAGTGGGAATTCTTTCAGCTTCCTGACGAATGGAGCATCCATTATCGTGATCTGACTTTTCATTTAAAACCCTTTAGTTTTAAGCACACCGGTCTTTTCCCTGAACAGGCTGTCAACTGGGACTGGTTTTCCAACATAATAAAAAATGCTTCCCGTCCCCTTAAAGTGCTGAATCTGTTCGCCTATACCGGCGGCGCAACTCTTGCTGCCGCTAAAGCCGGAGCCCATGTCACCCATGTGGATGCTTCAAAAGGCATGGTAGGCTGGGCAAAAGAAAATGCTATATCCTCCGGTCTTTCGGATGCACCTATCCGCTGGCTGGTAGATGACTGCGTTAAATTCGTGGAACGGGAAATCCGCCGCGGAAACACCTATGATGGCATTATCATGGATCCGCCCTCCTATGGAAGAGGCCCTAAAGGAGAAATCTGGAAAATTGAGGAAAGTATTTATCTCTTTATCCAGCTTTCCACAAAGCTGTTAAGCAAAGATTCCCTGTTTTTCCTGATTAATTCCTATACAACAGGACTGCAGAGCGCAGTACTGACTTATATGTTAAAAACCACCGTTGCCCGTAAGTTCGGCGGTCAGGTGGTTTCCTCTGAAATCGGCCTGCCTGTAAGCGGCACTGATCTGGTTCTGCCTTGCGGCGCTTCAGGACGCTGGATAAGCTAATCCCATATTTCGTGTATTTTTATGCAAGACGCCATAAGCGTATGGCACGCAGCAATTCCTGCATCCATTTACGGTACCCGGGAATCCATCCGGCTGCCAAATTATCATATTTATAAACACAGGGAGCTTTATCCGGGAAATAAAGATACATACGGTATCCATAGATTATAAGCATACCTGCCACCAAAACCCCAAGCGCCACTGAAAATCCTTTTACCTTTTCTCCCTTTATATACCGGAAATACCCGCAGTATAATAAAAAAAGCAGAATCAGAAAAACCGATGGATTAATGGAAAACGCACGCAAAGCCTGCCCCTTTAGCAAAAAAATAACCGCTCTGGTAAGCCCGCAGCCTGCACAGGGAACCCCTGTTAAAATCAACAGTGGACAAAATGCCTGAAACACTGCGTTCATAATCAGATAATAGACAAGAAACAGTATCAGTACCAAAGCCACCCCTTTTATATCTCCTGCAATTCTATTTACGATTTTTCTTACTTGTCTCATTTTCAAAATTCTTCAAAAGACGCTTTACATCTTCAATCTGTCCAATAACCATTAAATGTTCCTTTGCATCAAATTCATGATCCGCCATAGGCATCAACTTGGTGACATCATTCTTCTTAATACCTAAAATACTTACCTTGTATCTGGCGCGGAAGTTTACTTCCTTAATGGTTTTTCCTACCCACTCCGAAGCTACCGGAATTTCAAAAATAGAATACTCGGAATTAATGGCAATGTAGTCAAACACATGATTTGCACTAAAGCGTATCGCCGCCTTCTGGGCAATATCCCTATCAGGATAAATAACTTCGTCCGCCCCATTGCGCAGAAGAAATTTTGCCTGAATATCCCTTGTTGCATTGCTGATTACATATTTTGCTCCATTTTCTTTAAGAAGCGATGTGATCTCCAGGCTGCTTTGAAAATTTGTTCCAATGCATACAAAGCAAATGTCAAAATTGTTTACTCCAATACTTCTTAAAACCTCCACATTAGTGCAGTCTCCAATTTGTCCGTTTGTGACAATGGGCATCAGTTCTTCAACCTTTTCCGCTTTTTCGTCAACGATCATTACCTCGTTTTTCAATTCCACCATCTTTTTACAAAGATGCTGTCCAAATCCGCCAAGTCCAATAATTAATACTGATTTCATATTGTGCTCCATTTCTTATCCTATCATTATTTTTTCAACCGGAAACTGAACCGGCGCCACCTTTTTCCGTTCTGTAAAGGAAAGGGCAAAGGACATGCTGCCAATTCGTCCGCAATACATCAATAAAATAATTACAATCCGGGAAGCAGTGGATAAATCTCTGGTAAGACCTGTGCTCATTCCCACTGTTCCGATTGCCGAAAATACCTCAAACATCACATCCTCCACCGGAAGATAAGGCTGGATAAAGCAGATAAATATCACTGAAACCACCGCCATCAACATGCTGAGCACTACCACGTTGCTTGCTTTTCTAATTACATCATCATCCAGCCGCCGCTGAAACATATTAACACCTTTGCTCTCTCTTAAATTAGACCAGACATAGGCAACCAGCACCAGCGCAGTCACTGTTTTGATACCGCCTGCCGTAGAGCCGGGGCTTCCTCCAATAAACATCAGCAGCATGGTAAGCAGCTTGGATGCTCCGGTAAGGCCTCCCGTATCAATGGTATTAAAACCGGCGGTCCGGGCTGTCACCGAACTAAACAGGGCTGCAAGAAACTTATCCTTTCCACTCATTTGTGCAAGAAGATTGTCATTTTCAAATAAAAAATAAAGAATAGTTCCCGCCACAAGCAACAGCACTGTGGTAAACAATGTAATCTTTGTATGCAGCATATACCTTTTCCAGCGGCACCCGTTCTTTTTCAAATCACTCCACACAAAAAAGCCAAGGCCGCCTAAAATAACTAATGCCATCAGCACGCAATTAATCAGTACATCCCCATGAAATTCCACAAAAGAAGAATACTTGCCCGAATATCCCCCCATCAGATCAAATCCGGCATTACAAAAGGCTGATACAGAATGGAAAATACCATAAAGAATCCCTTTGGCTATACCAAACACCGGAATAAAGCGCACCGCTAAAAGTACCGCTCCGCACCCTTCAAATAGAAAAGTTCCCCAAAATGTAATTTTCACCAGACGGATTACGCCTCCCAGCTGCATGTAGTTCATGCTCTCCTGCAAAATTCCTCTTGTACGCAGCGAAATCCTCCGTCTTAAGATAAGTGCAAGCAAAACCCCCAGTGTCATAAATCCCAGGCCGCCGATCTGTATCATCAAAAGAATCACTGTCTGTCCGAAAGCTGTCCAGTGAGTAGCTGTATCCACTACCACAAGTCCGGTCACGCAGGTGGCGCTTGTGGCTGTAAAAAGCGCAGTAAGAATTCCTGTGCTTTCGCCTGCTCTTGTAGCCGGCGGAAGCAGTAAAAGCAGCGTTCCTATTAGAATCACCGTCATATAGCCAACTGCAATAATGCGTACATAAGTTATTTTATCCTGGATTTTATTTAAAAACTTCATATTTACTCCTTGTTTGTCTGCATGGCTAAACTGTTATCATTCTATACCAACAGCAGAGAAATATCCAGTGTTAATGTGACAATAAAGTTATTAAAAATTACCGTTTGGTCCCCTTAATTATAAAAGCGTCTTCTCTGTTTAGAAATTTTATTAGGAAAAACTCCTCTTATAGTGTATAATGGAGCAGAAAGGCATTTTTTGCCCTAGAAAATCCAGTAAAAGGAGTATCAAAATATGTCAAAAATTATTTTATCCGGTGACAGGCCTACCGGACGTCTTCATGTAGGACATTACGTTGGTTCCTTAAAGCGCAGGGTTGAACTGCAGAATTCCGGAATATACGATAAAATTTTTATAATGATTGCAGATGCACAGGCGCTTACAGACAATGCCGAGCAGCCGGAAAAGGTGAGACAGAATATTATTGAAGTTGCCCTGGATTACTTATCCTGCGGACTTGATCCTGAAAAATCCACTCTTTTGATCCAGTCCCAGATCCCCGAGCTTTGCGAGCTCTCCTTTTATTATATGAATCTTGTGACAGTTTCCAGACTACAGAGAAACCCTACCGTAAAATCTGAGATTCAAATGCGTAATTTTGAAGCCAGTATTCCTGTGGGATTTTTTACTTATCCCATCAGTCAGGCGGCAGATATTACCGCTTTTCAGGCAACCACTGTTCCTGTGGGAGAAGACCAGCTCCCCATGATAGAGCAGACCAAAGAGATTGTACGCAAATTTAATTCCGTATATGGCGATACCCTGGTTGAGCCTGACGCACTGCTTCCTGATAATAAAGCCTGCTTACGACTTCCCGGCATTGACGGAAAGTCCAAAATGAGCAAGTCCTTAAATAACTGTATTTATCTTTCCGACACAGAAGAAGAAGTCCGCAGGAAAGTAATGTCCATGTTTACTGATCCCAACCACCTGCAGGTATCAGATCCCGGTCAGGTGGAAGGCAATCCTGTATTTATTTATCTGGATGCTTTTTGTAAGGACGAATTTTTCGCTGAATATCTTCCTGAATATACCAATCTGGAAGAGTTAAAGGCCCATTACACCAGAGGCGGTTTAGGAGACGTTAAAGTAAAGAAATTCTTAAACAATGTGTTACAGGAGGAGCTTTCCGGCGTTCGCTCCAAAAGAAAAGAATGGGAAAAAGATATTCCTGCCGTCTATGAAATCCTTCATAAGGGAAGTCTGAAAGCCCGGGAAGCTGCCGTTAAAACATTAGACAGCGTTAAAAATTCCATGAAAATCAATTATTTTGATGATCACGCCCTGATTACCGGACAGTCAGAAAAATATGCACAGGAGAATGTATGAAATCCTACCAGATTAAAGATGTAAAAAAGTTTATGAGTAAATTTCTTGGAGGCAGCGCTTTCGATTGTTTCCTGCTGGCTGAGGCCACAATTACAACCTACAATACTTTTGTTATTGACGGTCATATAGTCAGAGAATTTTTCACAGGGGATATAAATGATGAGGGAGTTCTTCCCCCCTATGAGTTTTCCCAATGGGAGGATATCCGTCCCCGGTGCTTTGATTTAATAAAAGGAAAGCGTACCCCTGTTAATTTCAAATTTGTTTTACATTACAAACCGGAACAGATTGAAAAAATATTATCTGAAAATGAGGCCGGTATCTCCCTGCATGACATTAAAGCCTTTGTGCTGAATATAAAATACGATGGCAGTATGCTTACCTGCATTACTGCCACCGCTTTTCATACATTTCTTCCCGATAAAACCCCGGATAAACTCTGGGATAATCATATGACTCATTTTCTGGATGCTCTTGAAATGCCTTATGAGACCTGATATTTCTAATCACATAGAAGTATCCACTGCCGCTCCTTTCAAATCCTCGTCAAGCAGCTTCAGCTCCTCCAGCAGTTTTTTGACCTCTCTTTGAACTTCGCCCATTGTATCATCCATCTGTGTCAGGGCTTTGGTCACATACTCCGCATATTCGGCAGAGCTTTCCGCAAACTCTTTCCTGGACTCTTTCTCTTCCCTGGCATCTTCGATCTTTTCTTCCTCTTCTTCTTCCTTCTCGGCCTTTTCTTCCGCTGCTTCCTTCTTCTCTTCCATTTCCTCATCAATATGATCTTTGGCTTCATCAACCAGCATACCCACAATTTCCTCGCTGGCAGCTTCCATAATGTCCTCTGCCGCATTCTGGGCATCAATCATTGCATGATATTTCAGCCTGTCAATCTGGGTACTGGAAATAGAAACCAGTTCCGCATGAATCGCATCTTTCGCATTCTGCCACTCCCCTGTAAGCCGCTCCTTTTCCTTCTTCATGTCCAAAGACTGCTCCCGGTACTCGGTAAACCCATCTGCCTCAAGCTGTGCAAGACGTTCCTGTTCCTCAGGGGTAAATACAGACTCTGCATCCTCTCCTCTTTTCTGCGCATTTTCTTTTCTTTCAAGAAGCAAAAGATCCTGCTGCTCCTTCGCCTCATCTGTAATTCCGTATCTATCCCTCAATGCCTTTTGGGCATCTTCAATCTCTTTAAGCCCTTTTTCGGCTTCATACTTCTGATTTTGATATTCTCTGATCTTGTTTCTGCTTGATTCAATACCTTCGTCTATTTTCCGATCGCCAGCCCATACGTCGCTTACCATCTTCATTGCCTGCTTTCTGGCATCCTGTCTTTTCTTTGTAATAGGATCAAACTTTTTATTTAAGTCTCCTGCAAAGATACTGTTTCCATTCTTTTTTTCTTGCGCCCCACCATTATGTCTGTCATTTAGGGTGTTATCACCCATAAAAATAGTATTATTATGTACTCTCATAGATCCATCTACCTCCAAATCAGAATATTCCATTATCCTGTATCCTATTATTTATATCGGTATCTAACTAAAAATACTTAGTTTTACCGCCAAAAATGTAACGAATCACCTATAAATTGCCATAAAACTGAACAAAAAAGATTGCAATAGGTCGATTGCAATCCGAGGTTCCCGTTTTGTAATCGACTTTCACATTTTGTAAGC